>ERZ1034781.401-NODE-401-length-23145-cov-4.198008_pt1 | contig 23145 bp, 20 predicted proteins | sample MGYA00520700_ERZ1034781 | MGnify/ENA primary metagenome ERZ1034781 (study PRJEB33766, sample SAMN09781709) | gut metagenome | biome: gut microbiome | host: Homo sapiens | place: Madagascar | study: EMG produced TPA metagenomics assembly of the PRJNA485056 data set...
TACAGCAGGTAATGACAAATCCAGGAGAAATTATTTTCAGAGAGGTGCCGGTTCCGGAGGTAAAAGATGATCAGGTGTTGGTTAAGATTATGAATATTGGTGTCTGTGGATCTGATATTCATGTGTATCATGGAAAACATCCATTTACAAAATATCCGGTTACCCAGGGACATGAAGTTTCCGGTGAGATTACAAAAGTTGGAAAAAATGTTACAGAATTTCATGAGGGTCAGAAAGTAACAATTGAACCACAGGTTTATTGTGGACACTGTTATCCATGTCGTCATGGAAAATACAATCTCTGTGAAGAGCTGAAAGTGATGGGATTCCAGACAACAGGAACAGCTTCTGAATATTTTGCAGTAGACGCATCCAAAGTAACACCAATTCCGGAAGATATGTCTTACGAAGAAGGTGCAATGATCGAGCCTCTGGCTGTAGCAGTACATGGCGTAAAACAGGTTGGGGATGTAACAGGAATGAATATAGCAGTTCTTGGTGCAGGACCGATCGGTAATCTTGTTGCACAGGCAGCAAAAGGAATGGGAGCGGCAAAAGTAATGATCACAGATGTCAGTGATCTTCGCCTGGATAAAGCAAAAGAATGTGGTATTGACGTATGTGTGAATACAAAAGAAAAGGACTTTGGAGAGGCAATGATTGAAGCGTTTGGTCCGGACAAAGCAGATGTGATCTATGACTGTGCAGGAAATAATATCACAATGGGGCAGGCAATCAAATATGCAAGAAAAGGAAGTGTAATCGTTCTTGTAGCAGTATTTGCAGGAATGGCAACAGTTGACCTTGCAGTTGCAAATGATCATGAACTGGATATTAAGAGTACCATGATGTATCGTCATGATGATTACGTAGATGGAATTGAACTTGTAAATGAAGGTAAGGTACATTTAAGACCACTGATTTCCAAGACATTTGCATTCAAAGATTATCTGAAAGCATATCAGTATATTGATGAAAATCGTGAGACAACAATGAAAGTCATCATTAATGTACAGGAGAAATAGTTATGAGAGAAAATACATACGGAATTGTCGGTACAGCTCATATCGGGCTGCCGACAAATAATCTAGCAAAGACAATCGAATTTTACCGGGGACTTGGTTTTGAAGTGATTATGGAGACAGTGAATGAGAAAGCAAAAGAAAAAGTTGCTTTTATCCAGATTAAAAACTACTGTATAGAAAGCTTTGAAAATGGTCAGGCGGCAATGAAAGATGGAGCTTATCAGCATGTTGCACTGGATGTAGAAGATATCGAGGCAACTTATTCAAAAATCTGTGCAAACAATTATGAAGTGATCACGGATGGAATAGAGGAACTTCCATTTTGGGAAAATGGAGTAAAGTTTTTTATGATTAAGGGGCCGAATGAGGAAAGAATAGAGTTCTGTCAGAAACTCTGATATAAGGAGGAAGGAAGTTATGGGAAATGAGAGTAAAAATGGAAAGGTGCCGCTGATCAGCAAGATTGCATATGGCTTTGGAGATGTAGGATGTAATTTTAGCTGGATGTTTGTCAGTAACTTCCTGATGATTTTTTATACGGATGTATTTGGAATCAGTATGGCGGCAGTATCAGCACTGATGCTGTTTTCAAGATTCTGGGATGCTATCAATGATCCGATTGTAGGTGGACTGACTGATAAGACAAATACAAGATGGGGAAGATACCGCCCATGGCTCCTTGTAGCGGCACCGATTACGTCAGTACTTCTGATGCTTTCTTTCTGGGCACATCCGGACTGGTCAAATACAGCAAAGATTATTTACATGGTAATAACATACTGCCTTCTGGTATTGGGGTATACTTGTGTAAATATTCCGTATGGAACTCTTTGTGGTGCTATGACACAGGATATTGATGAACGTGCGAAAATTAATACATCCCGTTCTGTAGCAGCAATGATTGCAATCGGAGTTATCAACATTGTGACAGTGCCATTGATTAACAAACTCGGAAGCAACAGTGCAAAGACAGGATATCTGTTAGTTGCAATTATTTATGGATGTATTTTTGCAGCCTGTCACTTTTTCTGCTTTGCGAAAACAAAAGAGCAGGTGACCATTCCGGAAAAAGAGAAGATTTCAATAAAAGTGCAGTTGAAAGCTGTAATGCAGAATAAACCATATCTGCTGGCTTTAGTTGGACAGGTATTATTTGGATTTACACTGTATGGAAGAAATGCAGACATTTTATATTATTTTACTTATGTAGAAGGCAATTCGTCATATTATACAACGTATTCTATGTGTATTATTATTCCATCCATTATTGGTGCAGCATGTTTTCAGCCGGTGTTCCGTAAATTAAATAATAAAGGAAGAACCGCATCTATCTTTGCATTACTTACAGGTATTGCAATGCTTGCAATGTTTTTCTTTAATGTGAAAGAGTCTCCGGTTGCGTTTTATGCATTAGCAGGGATTACACAGTTCTTCTTTTCAGGATTTAACACTGCGATTTACGCAATTATACCAGATTGTGTGGAATATGGAGAATGGAAAACAGGACTTAGAAATGATGGATTTCAGTATGCATTTGTTTCTCTTGGAAATAAAATCGGAATGGCAGTTGGTACTGCACTTCTTGCCGCTTTGCTTGGAAAATACGGTTATGTGGCAAATCAGGCGCAGAATCCGGAAGTTATTGCAATTATGAAACATGCATTCACAACAGTTCCTGGAATTTTATGGATTGTTACAGCGATTGTTCTGTTCTTCTATCGTTTAAATAAAAAACGTTATAATGAAATTGTGGAGGATCTGAAAAATGGAAAAAGAGGTTGATATTGTTGCTTTAGGAGAACTGTTGATTGATTTTACTGAGGCTGGAAAAAGCAGTTCAGGAAAAAAGCTTTTTGAACAGAATCCAGGTGGAGCACCGGCAAATCTTTTGACTGTGGCAGCGCACATGGGATACCAGACGGAATTTATAGGGAAAGTTGGCGCAGATATGCACGGAGATTTCCTGAAAAAGACTTTGGAAGAAGAAGGAATCGGAACCCGATATCTGATTCAGGATGAAAGCTTCTTTACAACACTTGCGTTTGTAGAGATTGCAGAAAATGGGGAGCGTCACTTTTCTTTCTCAAGAAAACCAGGTGCCGATACGCAGCTTCGTGCAGAAGAATTAAATCAGCAGTTACTTGAAAACTGTAAGATCTTTCATTTCGGCGCATTGTCTTTGACGAATGAGCCGTCAAGGACTGCGACAATAGAAGCAGTAAAAGGGGCGAAAGCAGCAGGTGTGCTTATCTCTTATGATCCCAATTATCGTGAGTCCTTATGGTTTGATAAGCAAACAGCTGTGAGTCAAATGAAATCGATGATTCCTTATGCAGATATAATGAAGGTTTCTGATGAGGAACTGGTATTATTGACAGGGGTTGAAGATTATAATAAGGCGGTGACACAGCTTCTTGAGCTGGGACCAAAACTGGTTGCAGTAACGCTTGGAAGTGACGGAGTTCTTCTTGCAAGGGAATATAAGCGGGAGAAAGTGGAGGGCTTTAAAGTCAATGCAATTGATACAACTGGTGCTGGTGATTCTTTCTGGGGCGGTTTTTTAAGTGAGTACTTAAAGCAAGAAAAATCACTTGAAGAATTTACATGGGAAGAAATCAAAAATTGTGCAGTTTATGGGAATGCAACCGCAGCGTTGTGTGTTCAGCGAAGAGGTGGAATTCCAGCTATTCCAAAGAAAAAAGAGGTAGAACAGTTTATAAATATGAAAAGCTATTTTTCTGATATATGAGATACGATTCTGAAGCTCCAAAAATAAAAAAAGTATAAAGAAACTATAAATTATTAGCACTCACTTTAAAAGAGTGCTAATTTTCTATTGACTTTTAAATTTTGCTGTACTAGAATGTGCATTAGGCAAACAAATAAGTTGCAGATTATAAAAGAAACAGAGCTATTGAGAACGCTATGATGTGAGCAGTAGCAGAATGTAAATTTAATCGCTAACGAATATTAGGAGTATAGAAAAAAGAACAAAAAGGAGTGCAGTAAAATGGCAGTTAAAAAAGGTACTTTATCAATTGACAGCGAAAACATTTTTCCTATTATCAAGAAATGGGTTTATTCCGATCATGATATCTTTGTACGTGAGCTTGTATCCAACGGATGTGATGCAATCACAAAGTTGAAAAAGCTGGATATGATGGGAGAATATGAACTTCCGGAAGGATACAAACCGAAGATTGAGGTAATTGTCAACCCGGAAGAGAAGACAATGAAGTTTATCGATAACGGACTTGGTATGACAGCTGAAGAAGTAGAAGAGTATATCACTCAGATCGCATTTTCAGGTGCAACACAGTTCCTTGAGAAATACAAAGATAAGACAACAGAAGATGATATGATCGGACACTTCGGTCTTGGATTCTACTCAGCATTCATGGTAGCTGACGAAGTTCAGATTGATACTCTTTCCTATAAAGAAGGTGCAAAACCGGTACACTGGGCAAGTCAGGGCGGTACAGAGTATGAGATGCAGGAAGGAAATAAGACAACAGTTGGAAGTGAGATCACACTGTTCCTGAATGAGGATAGTCTTGAATTTGCAAACGAGTACCGTGCAAGAGAAGTGCTTGAGAGATATTGTTCTTTCATGCCGGTAGAGATCTTCCTCTCCAAGGCAAATGCAGAGCCGGAGTACGATACAATCGATGAGGCAGATGTTCTTGACACAGATACTGTTGTAGAGCACATCACAGAAGAACCAAAGGAAGGCGAAGAGGGCGAGCCGAAGCAGAAAGCGAAGATTGTAAGACGTCCGGTATCTATCAGTGATACACATCCGCTGTGGACAAAGAACCCAAGCGAGTGTACAAAAGAAGAGTACATTGAGTTCTACCGTAAGGTATTTATGGATTATAAGGAACCACTGTTCTGGATTCACCTGAACATGGATTATCCGTTTAACTTAAAGGGAATCCTTTACTTCCCGAAGATCAATACAGAGTATGATTCCATCGAAGGAAAGATTAAACTTTACAACAACCAGGTATTTATCGCAGATAATATTAAAGAAGTAATCCCAGAGTTCCTTATGGTACTTAAGGGAGTGATCGACTGTCCGGATCTGCCGTTGAACGTATCACGTAGCGCACTGCAGAACGACGGATTTGTAAATAAAGTTGCTGATTACATTTCCAAGAAGGTTGCTGACAAGTTGAATGGAATGTTCAAGACAGACCGTGAAAACTACGAGAAATATTGGGATGACATCAGTCCATTTATCAAGTTCGGCTGCCTGAAGGATGAGAAATTTGGCGAGAAAATGAAGAATTCTATGCTTTACAAGAATCTTGATCATAAATACATGACTCTCGAAGATATCATCAAAGAAGCCAAAGGCGAAGAAGCTGACGCAGACAAGACAGAGGAAGCTAAGGCAGAAGAAACAAAAACAGACGCAGAAGAGTCTAAGGACGCAGATGCGAAGGAAGAAGAGAAGACAAGAATCTTCTATGTAACAGATGAAGTACAGCAAAGCCAGTATATCAACATGTTCAAGGCCCAGGGACAGGATGCGATCATTCTGACACATAACATTGATTCTGCATTTATCACATACCTTGAGCAGAAACATCAGGAAGTTCAGTTCTTGAGAATTGATGCAGATGTACACGATTCCCTGAAAGATGAAGTTGCAGAGGATGAGAAGGAAGAATTCCAGAAGACAACAGACAGCCTTGTTGAAATCTTCCGCAAAGAGCTTGGTAATGAGAATCTTGATGTCAAAGTTGAAAAGCTCAAAGATGAGAATGTAGCATCTATGGCAGTTCTTTCTGAGGAAAACAGAAGAATGCAGGAGATGATGAAGATGTATGGTATGGGAGGCATGGATGCATCCATGTTCGGAAGCCAGGCAACACTGGTACTCAATGCTAACCATCCACTTGTTCAGTTCCTTGTAGCGAACAAAGAGAGCGAGAACGTGTCAATCATCTGCAAACAGCTGTATGATCTTGCAATGCTTGCGCATAAGCCGTTAAGCCCGGAAGAGATGACAGCATTCGTTAAGAGAAGCAATGATATCATGATGCTTCTGACAAAATAATAAAGTAAAATGATGAGAAACACGTTCCATGAGTTTCTCATCATTTATGGTAATAAGTTCAGCCGCTTCACGATTATTTGACCGTGAGGCGGCTGTTATTATGTGCGCCTTGCGGCGCACATCGCTAATAGATTTTTAAATTTACATCAACTCAAATGCAATCTCTTTTTTTAAAAAGAACTTCTTTACCATCTCATCCCATTCGCGTTCCAGGGTCTTATCCATCATAAAACTCTTGAAGGAAGTTCCTGTCACGCAGGTGAGATGAGTTCCATCGTAACGTATATTCAAATATAATCCCTGCACGTCAGCAGGATTAAGTCCCAGTTCTTTCTGTTCAATCAGACGGGAAATATTCTTTGAATTCAGGCTGAAGACAAAATGAAAACCGAGCGGTGTTTTCTTTCCCTTAATTAAGGAAAAACAAAATTCACGTAGATTTTTCCAAAGAGAATATTCCGGAATCTCTTCTTCAGAATCAAAGAAATCTTTCTGTATATACCCGTCAATCCGAAAGGTATTAAACGTAATAATCTCTCCTTCAATAAAAGAGAAATTGTCAAATGTCTCTCTTAACAGAAGGTGAGACATGAAGCTTTTTACATTTGTTAAAGTCAGTGAAATCATAGAAATCAGATACCTCCGCAGCTGTTTAAGTTCTTAATCGTCTACCTATCATTGTACTAAAAGGAATGGCGAGATACAAGCGCAGATTTGTTGACTTTTATTGCTAAAAAATGTACTATTAAAACAGTATGGGATTCTATACAGTATATAAAAAACAGAAAGAATATAGATATATGAAGAAAACAATAAAAAGAAAGCAAAAACTGGGAATCCGGATCGGGGTCGGATGTGCGCTGGTCATTACAGTGATACTCCTGGCAGTGCAGGGGGTTAGCAATCTGACAAAGAAGCCAGTCGACACCAGTGAAGGAATTGCATATATAAAAGGCAAAGAATCTGCAGATGCGAAGACGATTGAGCAGAAGATTAATCAGTTGGAAAAGAAAGATGGAACAGGAGATTCATCCGATACAAGAAGCATGAAGGAACGCTTTTCCGGTGCTGTTGTGATGGGCGATTCCATTGCAGCGAGCTTTACAGAGTATGATGTATTGAATACATCAAGTGTTGTTGCGAAAATTGGAATTCATTTCAGCGAACTGGATGATCAGATCGAGCAGGCAAAACAACTGGATCCGCAGATTGTTTTTCTGGCATATGGGATGAATGATGTAACTAAGACAAACGGAGATGTAGACAAGTTTATCAAGGATTATTCAGATGTGATTAAGAAGATTCAGAAGGCTATGCCGGATGCGCACATTTTTGTGAATGCCGTTTTTCCGGTGCAGGAAAGTGCGGTAGAGAAGGAGCCGGCACTTGCAAATATCGCAGATTACAATGAAAAACTAGAAGCGATGTGTGAAAAGAAGCAGATCGGATACATTGATAATTCAGATATTATAGAAGATGAGTACTATGAAGAAGATGGAATTCATTTTAAGGCGAATTTCTATCCAATCTGGGCAGAAAAGATGGCGGAGGTGGCAACGCTATGACAGAGAAAAGACAGCGAATGATCTCTGCGATGAAATATATACTTTTAGTAATTATCGTGGGATATCTTGTGATATTGATGCTATATGCAAGTGGAAGTAAGCGGGCTTTTTCAGAAGTATCAAAGGCTCTGAGCAGTGTATTGGACAGTAAAGAACTTGTGCAGATGGATGACCAGATGCTCAAGAGAAATTATGGACTGAACAGTGCGGACTACAAGGGTGTTTTGTATTATTCTTCTCCGTCCAGTATTTCAGCAGCGGAAGTTCTGGTGATACAGGTGAAAAATGATGCACAGATAGAAAATGTGACAAATGCGATCGCACAGAGAAAAGCACAGAGAATAGAAGATTTTGATTCTTACCTGCCGGAACAGGTGAAGCTTTTAGAGGACTCACAGGAAAGCATTCGTGGAAGATATATCTTTTTTGCAGTATCTTCGAAAGCTTCTGAATATCGCAGCGCATTTGACAAGAGTCTGTAGAAGGGGGAGCAGATGTTATTTAGTAGTATTACATTTTTGTTTTTATTTCTGCCGATCATGCTGGCAGTTTATTATATTGCACCGCCGCAATGGAAGAATCTCCTGCTGCTTGCAGGCAGTCTGATCTTCTATGCCTGGGGCGAACCGGTTTATATCATTCTGATGATACTCAGTATTTTGTTAAACTATTTTTGCGGAATGGATATTGAGAATAAGAGTGAGAATGAGGCGAAAGCAAAGCGGTCACTGGTCTTTGCAATAATAGTAAATATTGTTTTGCTTGTGTTCTTTAAATATTTTGGATTTTTGGTAGAAAGTACGAATACGTTGTTCGGAATCAGTATTCCGTACAGGGAACTGGCATTACCGATTGGAATTTCTTTTTACACATTTCAGGAAATTTCCTATATTGTAGATGTATATCGAGGCAAGGTAAAAGCACAGCAGAGTCTGGTGAAGTATGCGCTGTATGTATCCATGTTTCCGCAGCTGGTTGCCGGACCAATCGTCTGTTATGGAGATATTGAGAAGCAGCTTACCGCAAGGAAAATCTCCGGAAGAAAGTTGGGACAGGGCGCGATGCTCTTTATTATTGGACTTTCGAAGAAAGCAGTGCTTGCAAATACACTGGGAAAGATTTTTGAAGAAATCTCATCGACATCAGCAAGTAACCTGACAGTTCTGATGGCATGGCTTGGATGTATTACTTATGCATTCCAGATTTATTTTGATTTCAGCGGCTATTCAGATATGGCAATCGGACTTGGAAGAATGTTCGGTTTTGAGTTTAAGAAGAACTTTGATGTGCCGTATATTTCTAAAAGTATTACAGAATTCTGGCGCAGATGGCACATTTCTTTGAGCTCCTGGTTCCGTGAATACGTATATATTCCGCTTGGTGGAAATCATGTGACGATTTCAAGAAATATTGTAAACCTTTTGATTGTATGGATGCTGACCGGAATGTGGCACGGAGCTGCATGGAATTTTATTGTATGGGGAATCTATTATGGAGTAGTTCTCGTACTGGAGAAATATGTCTGGGGGGCAATCGTGGATCGGTGGCCAAGTGTATTGCAGCATATTTATGCATTAGTACTGGTGCTGGTTGGCTGGGTGTTTTTCTTTAGTCCAAGCCTTGGAGCAGCACTTCGTTACCTCTTTGCAATGGTTGGCGGCGGAGCAGGATTTGCCGGTAAAGAAGTATTCTTTGTGATTCTGACACACTGGTTGTTCTACTTGTTGGCAGTAATTGGATCAACAACACTTGGATCAAGAATGCTCCGTGCAATCCTGAATGTGTCTGAGAATCATACAGTACGGACTGTAATCACACTGGTTGTTTTCTTTGGAATGCTGGCAATATCAGTTGCTTATCTGATCGCAGATACGTACAATCCGTTTTTGTACTTTAGATTCTAGAGAGTTATAGAAAACAGTGAACGACAACAATTAAGGTGAAAAGATGAAGAAAGATAGACAGAGAAAAGTACAGGAGAAATTGGTTGGTATTATATTTATTCTGACCTTGTTTCTATTCCTTATTATAAATGTTATTGTGCCTGACAGAGAAAAATCAGTGCAGGAGAACCGTATGCTTGCAACGAAGCCAAAGTTTCGCCTGAGCAGTCTGATAAGCGGAGATTATGATGAAAAATTTGAAGCTTATATGGATGATCAGTTTGTTGGAAGAGACATGTGGAGAAAGCTGAAAGTTATGGTGGACCGGATTGGTGGAAGTCGTCTGGAAAACGGTGTCTATATCGGAACGAATGGGCAGCTTTTAGAACAGATTGAAGTTGCAGATGAGAATCATCTTGCCGCAAATATTAAGGCAATCAAATCATTTTCAGAGAGTCAGTCCAAGATTCCGGTTCGTATGATGCTTGTTCCGGATGCAGCAAATGTATTGAATCATTCCCTTCCGTCACTTGCGAAGCCGGAGGATCAGACACAGATGTTCAGTATGGTACGTAAGGATCTTGGAGATAGTGTTGAGTGGATTGACGTTTCAACGGAATTGAATAAACATAAGACAGAGAAGATTTATTACAAAACAGATCATCACTGGACGACACTTGGTGCATTTTATGCATTTCAGGCGGCAGCACCATCCCTTGGGATTGAAGGAGATCTTTCTGGGAAATATGTTTCCTATGCAGTTTCAGACAGCTTTAACGGAATGTTGGCGTCAAAAAGCGGAGTGAATCTTGGAGAGAATGAACAGCTTGATATTTATGTGCCGACAGAAGAAGATACAGACTTGATCGTAGATTATGTGGATGAAGGAAAGCGTTCCACATCCTTATATGATTCTTCTAAATTAAAGGAGAAAGATCAGTATACGGTATTTCTGGGAGGAAATTCATCCCTTCTTGATATCCGTACAGTTTCTACAAGTACAAAGCGTCTTCTTCTTGTGAAAGATTCCTTTGCAAATTCATTTATTCCGTTTCTGACGCCGTACTACAGAGAAATCGTAGTTGTGGATCCGAGATATTACAGCGGAACGATCAATGATCTTATGGATTCCTACAGAATCTCAGAGGTTCTGTTTTTATACAGCGGAAATACATTTTTTAAAGACAATAATATAAGTGGAGTGTTTGCAGTTGAGTAATCGAATCAAAGAAGAATTTTTACAGAAGAGTGAGCCGGTAAGGCTGAATAAATATTTGAGCGAGGCGGGCGTGTGTTCCAGAAGGGAGGCAGACCGCCTCATTGAGACTGGACGCGTGACGGTTGATGGACAGCGTGCGCAGACCGGTATGCGTATCGTGCCGGGACAGGTTGTGAAAGTTGGAAATAAAGTCGTTTCCAAACAGGACGAGATGATCGTGCTGGCAGTGAATAAACCGCGTGGAATCGTTTGTACAGAAGAACGCAGAGAGAGGGACAGCATTGTCCGTTTCCTGAGTTATCCGGTGCGTGTGACTTATATCGGACGACTTGATAAGGATTCTCATGGACTGTTGTTGATGACAAATAATGGTGATATCATCAACAAAATGATGCGTGCAGCCAATAAACATGAGAAAGAGTATAAAGTAACTGTAGATAAAGAAATCACAGAAGATTTCCTGAAGAAGATGGCATCCGGAGTTCCGATCCTTGATACCGTAACACGTCCGTGTACAGTGAAAAAAATCGGTAAATATACATTTTCCATTATCCTGACTCAAGGGCTGAACCGCCAGATCCGCAGAATGTGTGAAGCTCTCGGATATGAAGTGAAGGATCTTTTACGCGTTCGTGTGATGAACATTACACTGGATGGACTGAAGGATGGACAGTACAGAAAACTGACAGATCAGGAATTGAACGAATTATATGATCAGCTGAAAGATTCTTCTGCATTGCCTGGTGGAAAATATCAGGAACAGTGGGCAGCAACACAAGATAATAGAACGAGACATGGGAAAGGGAAGAAGCGATGATGGATGAGCAGAAAGAAATGAATCACATGCGAGAACTGGTGGAACTTCTGAACAGAGCGAGACGTTCTTATGAGCAGGAAAATACAGAGATCATGAGCAACTACGAGTATGACAAGCTCTATGATGAACTGCTTGAATTAGAGGAGAAACTTGGAACGAGAATGGCGAACAGTCCGACGGTAAATGTTGGATATGAAGTGCTCAGTGAGCTTCCGAAAGAACGTCATGAGCGTCCGATGCTTTCTCTGGACAAAACGAAAGATGTAGAAAGGCTGAAAGAGTTTCTAGGCGGACAAAAAGCATTAATCTCCTGGAAACTGGATGGACTTACTGTTGTTCTGACCTATCAGAACGGAGAGCTTGTGAAGGCAGTCACCAGAGGAAACGGAGTGATCGGTGAGGTCATTACAAACAATGCGAAAGTATTTAAAAATGTACCGCTTAAGATTCCATATCAGGGAGAACTAGTACTGCGAGGAGAGGCCGTTATTTCCTATAAAGATTTCGAGAAGATCAATGAAGAGATTGAGGATGTAGATGCGAAATATAAGAATCCACGAAATCTTTGCAGCGGTTCTGTTCGTCAGCTGAATAATGAGATCACTGCGAAGAGAAATGTAAGATTCTATGCATTTACACTTGTCCGTGCAGAAGGCGTGGACTTCCAGAATTCCAGAAAATATCAGATGCAGTGGCTTGAAAACCAGGGATTTGATGTTGTGGAGAACCATGAAGTGACAAGAGATACGATTGAAGAGGAAGTGGCATGGTTTGCCCGTGAGATTGAGCACAACGAAGTTCCATCGGACGGTCTTGTGCTTGTGTATGATGATATTGCTTACGGACAGTCACTTGGAACAACAGCGAAGTTCCCAAGAGATTCCTTTGCATTTAAATGGGCAGATGAGATCCGCAACACAAAGCTGCTTGAGATTGAGTGGAGTCCGTCACGAACAGGTCTGATCAATCCGGTGGCGGTTTTTGAGCCGGTAGAGCTTGAAGGAACGACAGTCAGCCGTGCAAGCGTTCATAATATCAGCATCATGGAAGAACTTGAACTTGGTGTTGGAGATGAGATCCAGGTATACAAGGCGAACATGATTATTCCGCAGATTGCGGAGAATCTGACAAGAAGTGGAGTGAAAAATATTCCAAAAGTTTGTCCGGTCTGTGGAGGTGAGACGAAAATCTCTATGGAAAATGAGACAAAGACGCTGTATTGTACCAATCCGAAGTGTCAGGCAAAGCATGTGAAGTCCTTTGCACTTTTTGTGAGCAGAGATGCGATGAATATTGAGGGCCTTTCAGAGGCGACACTGGAGAAATTCATTTTCCACGGTTATGTGAAAGACTTTACAGATCTCTTCCATCTTGATAACTACAGAGATGAGATCATGACAATGGATGGCTTTGGCGAAAAATCTTTCCTGAAACTGCAGAGCAGTATTGAAAAGGCAAGAAAGACAACACTTGCAAGACTGGTTTATGGTCTCGGAATCCCGGGAATCGGAAGTGCGAATGCGAAGGTGATCTGCCGGGCACTTGGAAATGATTCGCAACGCGTACTTCAGGCAGAAGAGGCAGAACTGGTTGAGATCCAGGGTGTCGGAGCAGTCATGGCGAAGAGCTATGTAGATTATTTTAAAGAGGAAGAGCATCAGGAAATCTATAAGCGACTTCTTGACGAAGTGGAATTAGAAGAAGAGGAAGTAACAGAAGACAGCCAAAAATTCGCCGGAGTGAACTTTGTTATTACCGGAAGTGTTGAACATTTTGCAAATCGTGCAGAGGTAAAGGCTGAGATTGAAAAACGTGGCGGTAAGGTGACGGGAAGTGTCACATCAAAGACAAATTATTTGATCAACAATGACGTAAATTCCACATCTTCAAAAAATAAAAAGGCAAGAGATCTCGAAGTTCCGATTATTTCAGAAAAAGATTTTCTGGAAATGCTGTAGAGAAATTGTTGCCGGGAACAAGTACTTTGAATTGTAATATGAAATGACTGGGAGATGATAGCGTGAAGAAAAATAAATTCTATCCGTTGGGTGGAACCACGGTATTCCTTGTGGATCAATGGGCAAAGCACTATGTAGAAAAGAACTTGAAGATGGGAGAGAAGAGGAAACTGACAGAGAAACTGGAACTTCGACGTATTCATAATCCGGGAATCTGTCTGGGAGTATTTGCGAATAATCCAAAGAAAGTGAAAAAGCTTACAGAAGTAGGAACAGGTATTGTGACAGTGATACAGATGCTGACACTTCTAGGAAACAGCAATATTTTAAGAAAAACCGGAATCACACTTGCGGCAGCAGGTGCTTGGAGTAACTTGACGGACCGTTATCATAAAGAGAAGGTTGTTGATTACATCGGAGTTAAGACAGGAAAGGAAAAGTTGGATCAAGTAACATATAACCTGGGAGATTTTGCAATTGGAGCAGGTGGAGTTCTCTGGGTTCTTGGTTCTATGTTTAAGAAAGGAAAAGAATTATGATTCAGGATATACAGCCACATCAGTTTGATAACCAGTACAGACCATGCCCTCCGGATGCGCAGAGCTATGCATTGTATTACGAAGGACAAAGTGCACTGCTGAAGAAAAGGAAAGATGGAATTGAATTTCCAAGATTTCGTGATTTGGAACGGCTTAATGAAGAAATTTATGAAGAAGCAGTTTATCTGTTTACGATTGACGAGGAACGCTTTTATCTGGTACAGAATATTAGTCGTGAACGGTTGTCAGAGTTTACAATGGAGAATAAAGAATCTTTCCGTTATGCAGAACCGCAGTATCTTGCATTTGCCGGAATTACCGGTTATCAGTTGAACAACTGGTATCGTAATCGCAAGTTCTGTGGACGCTGTGGACATAAGATGAGACATGATGAAAAAGAACGTATGATGCGTTGCGATCATTGTGGCAATATGGAATTTCCAAAAATCTGCCCGGCAGTTATCATAGGAGTAACTGATGGTGACAAGATTCTCATGTCAAAATACGCCGGAAGAGCATATAAAAAATATGCACTTCTTGCAGGATTTACCGAGATTGGAGAAACAATCGAGGAGACTGTTCAGCGTGAAGTAATGGAAGAAGTCGGGCTGAAAGTTAAAAATATTCGTTACTATAAAAGTCAGCCATGGTCTTTCAGTGATACGCTCCTGATGGGATTCTATTGTGATCTGGATGGTGAGGAAGAAATCACACTCGACCGCGAGGAACTGGCCTTGGCAGAATGGTTCCAAAGGGATGAAATTCCGGTGGAGCCGAGCAGAGACAGTTTGACGAATGAAATGATCATTAAGTTTAAAAATGGTGAAGTGTAAAACTTTCTTATAAATGTGAATAAATCCAATGAGAAAACGGAAAGATGTGAATACCTCTGAGAAATTCATGTCTTTCCGTTTTGATATACTTGTTTAATTGCGTGATATTGCAGTAATAACAGTTAAGCTTCAGGACATGTGATTTTAATCACCTGCTCGATCATGTGATGAAGCAGCTGAGCCTGGTTTGTGTCTGCTGCTTTGTAGTAAACTTCTTTCCCCTCTCTGCGGCTTGTGATCAGTCCGTAAGATTTCAGCTGGCGGAGATGGTGAGAGACAGCCGGGCTAGTCATGTCCATCATGGAAGAAATATTGATCACACATTCTTCGCAGTGGCAGAGAAGCCAGAAAATGCGTACCCTGCTGTTATCTCCGAGGACCTTGAACAGGTCAGCTACAATCTGGAAGTCCTCCGTCTTTGCAATGTTATCTATAAGAAGTTTTGTATTCAAATGTTCACCATGATTATGTGGTAAAATATGGTCAGTCATAAACAATTCTCCTTCAATTCAGTTTTGAAATTCAATAGCGCCTTCGGCAACTCTATAATCATAAAGGTATTGTAACATAAAAATACCAAAATGTATTGACTTTTTCATTTGGTTGGCTATAATGTAAATATAAAGATTAAACGAATGCTTAATCGTTTAATGAAAATGAATAGGAAACATGTTTGATGAAAGTCAAAAAACAAGATCAAAGGAGAAGAGAAAGATGAAGAAGACTTATAAGATTGAAGTGGATTGTGCAAACTGTGCAAATAAGATGGAAGATGCAGCAAAGAACACAGCAGGTGTTCAGAATGCAACAGTGAATTTCATGACACAGAAGATGATCGTTGAGTTTGAAGAGGGACAGGATGCAAAGAGCGTTATGAAAGACGTTCTGAAGAATTGTAAGAAGGTAGAAGACGATTGCGAGATCTACCTGTAAGAGGGTGAGAAGAATGACAAAGAAGCAGAAGAAGATGCTGACCAGGATCATCGCTGCGGCGGTGCTCCTGATTCTATTGAATTTCCTTCCGGTAACAGGAATTATCAGATTTGTATTGTTTTTGATTCCATATCTGATCGTTGGTTACGATATTTTGAAGAAAGCATGGAAGGGAATCTTAAACCGTCAGGTATTTGATGAGAATTTCCTGATGGCAGTTGCTACGGTCGGTGCGATTGCGATTGCATTTTATGAGAAGTCCGGAGACTTTAATGAAGCGGTTGCTGTTATGCTGTTTTATCAGATCGGTGAACTTTTCCAGAGCTATGCAGTTGGAAAGAGCCGCAGAAATATCAGTGAATTGATGGATATCCGTCCGGATTATGCAAACATAGAGCAGGATGGAAGTCTTGAACAGGTGGATCCGGATGAAGTTGAGATCGGAACAGTGATCATTGTTCAGCCGGGAGAAAAAGTGCCGATCGACGGTGTGGTTGTAGAGGGAACCTCTACACTGAATACAAGTGCGTTGACCGGTGAAAGCGTTCCGAGAGAAGCAAAAGCAGGGGATGAAATCATCAGTGGCTGTATCAATCTGACAGGTGTATTGAAGATTCGTACAACAAAAGAGTTCGGAGAATCAACGGTATCCAAGGTACTGGAACTGGTAGAAGAATCCACATCCAGAAAATCAAGATCAGAGAACTTTATTTCTAAATTTGCAAAATATTATACACCGGCGGTATGCTATGGCGCACTTGCACTTGCAGTGCTTCCACCACTTGTGAGAATGTTTGCAATGGGAGCTGCACCGCAGTGGAATGACTGGATCTACAGAGCACTGACATTTCTTGTAATCAGCTGTCCGTGCGCGCTGGTTATCAGCATTCCACTTAGCTTTTTCGCAGGAATCGGCGGGGCAAGCCATGAGGGAATTCTGGTAAAAGGTTCCAATTATCTTGAGGCACTGTCCAAGACAAAATATGTTGTTTTTGATAAGACAGGAACTTTGACACAGGGAATTTTTGAAGTGGTCGGAGTACATCATAATCAGATGGAAGAAAAGCAGCTCTTAGAGTATGCGGCACTTGCAGAGAGTGCTTCGTCCCATCCAATCAGCAAGAGTATTCAGAGGGCTTACGGAAAAGAACTGGATCGTTCCCGTGTCAGTGAGATAGAAGAAATCAGTGGAAACGGAATTACAGCGAAAGTAGATGGAAAAAGCGTTGCAGCAGGAAATGCAAAGCTGATGGATCGTCTTGGCATTCCATATAAGACATGCCATAAGGTAGGAACGATTATTCACCTGGCAATCGATGGTGAATATGCAGGACACATTGTGATTTCAGATGTTGAGAAACCGACTTCTAAAGAAGCAATCGCGAAACTGAAACAGGCAGGAATTCAGAAGACAATCATGTTGACGGGAGATGCGAAACAGGTGGCAGACCAGGTGGCAGCAGATCTTGGTATTGATGAGGTTCACAGCGAACTGCTTCCTGGAGATAAGGTGGAGCAGGTAGAAAGACTTTTGGCTGAGAAGCCGGCGAAGGCAAATCTGGCATTTGTCGGAGACGGTATCAATGACGCTCCAGTTCTCGGAAGAGCGGATATCGGAATTGCAATGGGAGCGATGGGATCTGATGCAGCGATTGAGGCAGCAGATGTTGTCCTGATGGATGATGATCCGTTGAAGATTGTTAAGGCAATCCGAATTTCTAAGAAATGTCTCGGAATCGTATATCAGAATATTGTATTTGCTCTTGCAGTAAAGGGCGTGTGCCTGATTCTCGGAGCACTTGGAATTGCAAATATGTGGCTCGCAATCTTTGCAGATGTGGGAGTTATGGTACTTGCAATACTCAATGCGATGCGTACACTTTTTGTGAAGAAGTTATAAAAAGAAAAGGATGAATGGTAAATGTGAGATACATTATCATTCATCCTTTTTCTAATGACTTAATCAGTAAAATCTTATACAGCTTTCAGGAACTGTACGCTGTAAGCCGGCATTGTCAGCTGTCCGTTTAAAGTTACAGTTTCTGCTTCGTCTGTATTTACAAGCAGTTCTGTGAAAGTGCCCTGCAGTTCTCCATTTCCGGCAGTAAACTCAGAATCACCGGCGTTGATCGCAACGAGAACACGTTCATTATCAGTGCGGCGTTCAAAAATCAGCTGATGATTTGTAATGACAACATTTCGGTAAGAACCATTGCAAAGAGCATCGCTGTTTCTGCGAACTTCAATCAATTCTTTGATGAAATCAGTCAGTTCATTCGGCTTCGGCTCTTCGAAGCATGGACGAAGTGCATAGTCATTATCAGGTGCTTTCACACCTTCCTCGCCCCATTCACTTCCATAATAGATACACGGAATACCCGGCATACCAAAGAGAAGACCGTAAGCAAGCGGAAGATGATTCTTGTTCGTCAGGATACTTGCGATACGTGTGACATCATGATTATCTACGAATGTCATCAAATGCTTTCCACGATAAATACACCACTGCTCTGGTCCGAACTGACGGTTCAGGGAATGTGCGATCTCAAACATATTCATGCAGTTGAAGCTTGAAAAAATTCCTTTGTAGCATTCGTAGTTTGTACAGCTGTGAAGCATCTCGTCGTTTACAATTAGATTGTAGTCGCCGAAGAGAACCTCACCGATCAGTGCAAATCCTGGTTTCAGTTCCTCGCAGAAGCTGCGCAGACGGCGCATGAAATTATGATCCAGGCAATAAGCTACATCCAGACGCAGTCCGTCTATGCCGAACTCTTCAATCCACATCTTGACACAGTCAAGCAGATAGTCGACAACTGCAGGATTCTGCAGATTTAATTTAACAAGTTCAAAATGACCTTCCCATCCTTCATACCAGAAACCATCGTTATACGCACTGTTTCCGTCGAAGCTGATATGGAACCAGTCTTTATACGGAGAGTCCCATTTCTTCTCCTGCACATCCTTGAATGCCCAGAAGCCACGTCCAACATGATTGAATACTCCGTCCAGCATGATCTTTACATTGTTATCATGCAGCTTTTCACAGACTTCTTTAAAGTCTTCGTTCGTTCCAAGACGACAGTCGATCTTGCGGAAATCTCTTGTGTCATATCCATGGTTGTCTGATTCGAAAATCGGATTCAAGATGATTGAACCGATTCCAAGATCACCAAGATATTCTGCCCATTCACCAATTTTAAGAATCCGGTGTTCTGTTACTCCGTCATTATGTACCGGAGCACCGCAGAATCCGATCGGGTAGATTTGATAAAAAGTTTCATTGTAAGCCCACATAGTTGTTACCCACTTTCTTGATTCGGATTTTTATCGGATTTCGATAAAGAGTCAGAGATATAAAAATCTCTTAAAACCTATTTCTAATTATAACATAAGTTGAGCGTTTTGGTGAAAAAGTTTAAAGAGATAGAATTGCATTTACGAGAAATACAACGTATACTAAAATTATCGAAATAACAGGAAGATACTGGACGGATGATACAGAAATATGGAAGATTCAAAGGAGGATATCATGGGAGAAGAGATATACCAGAAAGCACTGGAGTATGCGAAGAAGAAGCATGAAGGACAGTTTCGGATAGGTGGAGCTCCTTTTATTGTACATCCGATTGCAGTTGCAGAGATTCTTCGACAGGATGGTAAGCAGGTTGAATATCGGGTTGCGGCAGTATTTCATGATCTTTTAGAGGATACAGATGCTTCAGAACAGGAGATTGTAGAAATTGGGGGAGAAGATGTCTTAAAAGCAGTGAAGCTGGTGACGAAGGAAAAAGAATATTGCATGGAGACATATATTGCAGGGATTAAGACAAATTCTATGGCATATGCAGTGAAAGGGGCAGATCGTCTTCATAATCTGCAGAGCGCATTCTGTGCAAATGAGAAGTTTCGCAAGAAATACATCCGCGAGACGTTTGACTGGTATATGAAATTCAGACCGGAGATCCCGGAAGTTGTAGCAGAACTGATTGAAAGCCTGAGCGACGATGAGGAGAAAGAGAAATTTCGTGCTGAGATAGAACATTTTGTAGAGAAATGAATGAAAGCAGAAGTAGATTTAGTAAGAAAATAAGCGGAAGGACGCAAGGCAACGGAATGTTTAAATGGTTTATGTTATTTGTTTATATTGTACTGTGTTCCTATGTTTTTACGGGATGGTTTCGTTGGAGAAAGTGGATGGAGATTCCGCATTGGAAAATAGTAAGTATAGGAATTGCATTCTTACTTCTATTACTTGCCTCTTCCATATTTCTGGGGAAATTTCTTCCACAGAGTGAAATACAGCTTAAAATTCTTCAATTTGGAAACTATTGGATTGGATTTCTGATTTATGTTATTTCCTTTATCCTGGTTTGTGATTTAATTTGGCTGTTACGTTCTCTTCTCGCTTTCAAATGGTCCTGGATGGGTGAACCATTGATCCGAACAAAAACAGGTGTGATCCTACTGACAGTTTTTGTCCTTGGAGGAAGTTTCCTGTTTACACTATACGGAGCAGTGCATGCGAAGAAGATTAAGACATCATTTCATGATATCTCGATCAGTAAACAGGCAGATGATTTGAAGGAAATGAAGGTCGTGCTGATTGCAGATCTTCATTTAGGATATAGTGTCGGCAGCAAAGACATGCAGAAAATGGTTGATAGGATCAACAAGCAGGATCCGGACCTGGTTGTCCTGGCTGGAGACATTTTTGATAATGAATATGGGGCATTAGATGATCCAAAACACTTGTCAGAGACATTACATCAGATTCAAAGTAAGTACGGAACATATGCAGTGTATGGGAATCATGATGTGAAAGAGACATTGGTTGCGGGATTCTCAATCGGTGCGTCTAAGAAAGCACTCCGTGATCCGAGAATGGATGAATTCATGGAAGAAGCCGGAATTACGGTGCTGGAGGATGAATCAGAACTGATTGATCAGAAGTTTTATCTTGTTGGAAGGTTGGACGGAGAAAAGAATGGGCGAGGCACCTCAAAACGAAAGTCCATCGAAGAACTGACAGCAGACTTAGATCAGACGAAGCCATTGTTTGTAATGAATCACGAGCCGGATGAATTGAAAGAGTATGACAAAGCAGGTGTAGATGTCTTATTCTCAGGGCACACTCATGCAGGACAATTCTTTCCACTGACGATCGTTCAGCCATTTGCGTGGAAAAACTACTGGGGAGTTAAGCAGATTGGTGATATGTATAGCATTGTTACATCAGGAGTGGGTGTCTATGGACCGAATATCCGAGTGGGTACGGACAGCGAAATCATGGTGGTAACAGTACATTTTGAATAGGTGAGTGATGGCTGTTCCGGGGATGATCAGGGACAGCCATTTCTGTGTAAAAAAATATTGTAATTTCGTCAAAAAACACTTGACACAGAACATAAATCAACATATAATAGCAAGGTATGACATAAGGAGAAACAGTATGCACCAAAGCCCCGGAGTATGCTGATTTCAAATAAATAAGCAATAGTAATTAATGATTATTTATAGGAGGAACATCCATGAAAACTTATATGGCAAACCCTGATAAGATTGAAAGAAAATGGTATGTGGTTGACGCTGAAGGCGCTACACTTGGACGTCTTGCATCTGAGATCGCAAAGGTACTTAGAGGAAAGAACAAACCGGAATATACACCGCACATCGATACAGGAGATTATGTAATCGTTGTTAACGCAGAGAAAGTTAAAGTAACAGGAAAGAAATTACAGCAGAAGATCTACTACAATCACTCTGACTACGTTGGAGGAATGAGAGAGACTACACTTGCTGAGCTTCTTGCTAAGAAGCCAGAGAAGGTTATCGAGCTTGCTGTTAAAGGAATGCTCCCGAAAGGACCTATGGGAAGAGACATGATCAAGAAACTTCATGTATACGCTGGACCAGAGCATGCAAATCAGGCTCAGAAGCCGGAAGTTCTTACATTTTAGGTAGAAGGAGGAAATAACAGTGGCTAACGCAAAATATTACGGAACAGGAAGAAGAAAAAAATCTATCGCAAGAGTATATCTTGTACCTGGAACAGGAAAGATTACAATTAATAAGAGAGACATTGATGAGTATCTCGGACTTGAAACTCTGAAGGTTGTTGTTCGCCAGCCGCTCGTGGCTACAGAGACAGCTGACAAGTTCGACGTAATCGTTAATGTATGTGGTGGTGGATACACAGGACAGGCTGGAGCTATCCGTCACGGAATCGCTAGAGCACTCCTTGAGGCAGACGCAGATTACAGACCGGTTCTCAAGTCAGCAGGTTACCTGACTCGTGACCCACGTATGAAAGAGCGTAAGAAACCAGGTCTCAAAGCAGCTCGTAGAGCACCACAGTTCTCAAAGAGATAATCTTCGGAACTCGGATTTACGTTCAAATCCTTATTTTACAAGGGCTTGCGAAGTTGTCAGATGTGGTGGAAAGCGGTGGAATTTATTCAGTTCGCAACGCATTTGCAACACGTTTGCAACAAGAATATCTAAAAAATATAGGACACTTTTCGGTGATAGACACTGGAGAGTGTCCTTTTTATTATGCGGATTTTGTATCGGCAGTTATACTGTCCTCATTTTCTAAGGTTTTGTTGATTGCGTCTACAAGAACCTGCATATCTAAGTGAGTATAAACTTTTTCTGTCAGAGTCATAGCACCGGAGTGCCCCACAATTTTCTTGATGGTTGTATCCTGAACACCAGCTTCCGATAACATGGAAATACAGGTATGTCGGGTACAATGTGGTGTACGGTCAATTCCAATCTGTTCCACAAGAGGAGTCCAATAGCTGTCATAGTAATTGCGATAAAGAAATCTTTTGCCATCCTCTGTATGAAGAAGATATTCGCAATCAGGACAAGAATTATACCAGTCTTTATAGTAAGGCAGGAGCTTATCAGCAATCGGAACTTTTCGGATTCCGTTTTCTGTTTTGCTGTCAATTACATCAAAATACTGTTCTTCCAAATGCACATTTTCTTTCTTCAAATCAAGAAATTCAGAGATACGTGTGCTATTATAGAGCAGCATGAGGATAATCTGATAATATTTATCTTCTTTCATTGTCCAGACTTTTGCAACTTCTTCTTTTGTGAATTTTGTACGTGTATGCTTGTTTGGATTGCGGTCTTTGTACTGGGCGATCTCAACAAAAGTAGAATAATCTTTGTTGCAGATGTCATTCTTTAATGCAAATTCATATAACTGATTAAACAGGATTTTGATTTTCTTCAATGTGGGAAAATTCTTTCCGCAGGTGTCAATAACCTGTTGTAAGTCTGCCAGTTTTAAAT
>ERZ1034781.402-NODE-402-length-23139-cov-15.506541_pt1 | contig 23139 bp, 17 predicted proteins | sample MGYA00520700_ERZ1034781 | MGnify/ENA primary metagenome ERZ1034781 (study PRJEB33766, sample SAMN09781709) | gut metagenome | biome: gut microbiome | host: Homo sapiens | place: Madagascar | study: EMG produced TPA metagenomics assembly of the PRJNA485056 data...
ATATACAGAAACACACAAAAAAAGGGTGCGTCACAGACTTATGACACACCCTCTTATTATTTTTCAGATATTTCACTGATTGCTAAAAAGCAGAATTACTTTACTACCACCTTGCGGGTAGAACCATCGCTCATGCGGATGATATTAAGACCCTTCTGAGGAGCAGAGATGCGCTTGCCGTCAGCAGAGAAGCGAGCCACCTCGACTGCACCATTAGTGGTAATATTCTTGATACCAGTAGCAGGAGTTACAGTAACAGCAAATGTAGACTCAGCCAACTTACCATTGGAATTAACCTTAATAGTAACAGTAGTCTTACCCTCCTTCTTTGGAGTGATGACAAGTGAACCATATTGCATCTTGGCATCCAACACAGATGCATCACTGACAGTTTTCACACTCTTAACGATAGCAGCATCAAAGTTGTCTGCATCAGTGGCAAGATCTTTCAGATCAATAGTAGCAGTCTTATCAGCTGCCAAAGTCAAATCTCCTACAGGATTAGCAATCACAGGAGCCACATTATCAGGGAATACAGGTAATGATGGGAACCAATAGTTAGAAATCATTGGATATTCTGCAAGTTGTTTACCCTCTGCATCATACTTGCGAACCACATAAGTAGCATCACCAAAGCCCTTGTACAAACTAACGTATGCATCATCACTTACAGGATCTACGCGGAATGAGCAACCGTAGATATAGAAGCCATCAGCCGCATCTGTATAGTCAAGATACTTAGAGAACTTATTAGAGTCTATGTCATACTTATAGATAGTATAGTTACTAAACCAAGAATTGCTTCCACCATTCCAGTAGAGTACGTTCTGCTGATTGCTTGCACAGAAGCAATCGGGAGTCCAAGCATACCAAGAATTAGCAGGTCCATAAATATCTTCTGGCAAATCAATGATGGTCTGCTCCAAAGTGTTAGGATTAAGCTTTACGATTCTGTTATCAGCCTGTCCTGAACCCGATGTGGCAGCTAAACTCAACCAGAGGTTTCCGTCTTTAGAAAGAACTACAGAACCAAAGCCCCATCCTTCAGGTGCAGCAATAGCCTGTTCAACCTTATCTGTATTGGCATCAATAACAAGAAGACCACTCTTCTGGTGTACAGCGAATACACGATCGTTAACACGAATCATACTACCAATCTGTCCGCTATAAAGCTGATCGTAAGCACTACCTCCACCATTTGTGGTTCCCTCCACACTACCAGCAATTTCCTGCTTATCGAGGTCGAGGATAAAGATACCATTGCTTGTACCAACATAGCCTTTATGCTCATCTACGCCAAGGAATGCACGGCCATCAGCATTGCTTGTGCCATTATCACCTGTAGATATAGTCTGAATCTGCTTCTCCATCTTCATGGTCTTGGCATTAAGAATGTTGACACGACCACCCACAACAGAAGCTCCAGGGTCTTTCTCCTGCTTTGACGTCACATAGAACTTATCGCCATAAATCTGGCCATATTGAGCAGTACATCCCAACTCTATACCAGGATTCTCCTTCTGGACAACACGATAAACCCACTCGCCGTCATTAGTCAAAAAATTGACAGTAGAGTTCTGATGACCATACCAGTCTTCATTAACAATAAATGTTCCCTTGGTATAGTCTGTATTAGCATTCTCATCATATACCAACTGGCAAGCACCAGTCTGAGTTGGCTGAGAGTAATCTATAATTGTACCAAGTACATCACGTTCTGGCAATGTAATGCCTTCAATCTTCGTATTGGCAGGAAGATGATTATAAGCAGCACCATTCTTTACTACCTGGTACTCTCCATCAACGAACTTGACTACAGGAGAAAGGTCTGTACTACAAATATCACTGTTCAGTAGATGAGATTTTGTAGACTCAGTAATCGTACCATTTATTACATTATATCCATAAGAAACAACGTCTTTTGACGCATCATCACTTTTAATATTAAGAGTAATACCATCTCCATTATTATAGAACACATTGTTAGCAAAATGTACATGTGGAGCATTCACTACACAAATAAGACCATCTGAAGCCTTATCATTATCAGCAAAGGTACAAGATACAAGATTAAGATGTACCAAATCCTTATTAGGCAACTCCCAAATATTTAAGACACTACCCTTTCCTGTCATTTTAATGTTAGAAAAACGACAGTTGCTGATAGTAACATTTATATCCTTACTAGCTGATGTACCACTGATAGCACAACCAACGCCATCACCATTTCCAGAGATACCATCAAAAACACACCTGTCAATAGTCAAACTTCCTCCTTTATAAGGAGCATAATAAAAAGCACTTTCTTGCAAATTCTTAAAGACGAAATCAGTTATGCGGATTGTCTTATAATCACTCGGATAAGCATTCAAAGGAAGAGGACCATTTGTCAAGACAACACCATTGCCATTAATAGTAACACTGTTGTTAATCTCTGCATAATCTAATATGCCCGATGTATCAAACTCAGTACCACGCAATCCCTCACGGAACTTAATAGTCTCGCCATCTGTTGCATTTTTCAGTGCCTCAGCAAATTCCTTTAAATTGTTTACTGTTGTGACCTTGCCTGTCTCTGCTGTTGCTGACTTTATCTTAGCTTTAGCAGTAGGAACAGTAAGAGTTGAAACATATTCGAGTTTTCCACTCATGTCATTGCTATACCAGTTTGACATATCAGAGATATAAGACCATCCATCAACACAACCACTGGTCAGTTCTCGTGAAGTTGCTCCTACTGAAGAATAGCCATACGCTTGATCCAAAGAGTTAGTTGTCCAATAACTCCAATAGCCATTATACCAACCAGCACACCAGTGATCTGACGCATCATTAGAAGTAAACTTATCAAATGTATAATCTGCACAATTATAGGTACCAGCAGTAAGACTAAAGGAACTACTACCATTCAATAGTTTGATGTTTCCATTCCCATTGATGTCATAGCCAAGTCCTCCAACAGCAGTACCATATTGAGTACCCTCATTCACTAACATATAAAAGCGTGGGTCGGCAGCAGCAACAGCTTTCAGCATATCCACACCAGTGGCTTTACCACTCCATCTATACCCCCACACTAAATTCGTGTTGTTACCTTTACCATCATCCCATTTTACAACGAGAGCAGCATGATTTCTACCATTTCCTACCCAATACTGGATATTATCAAAATCAATATTAGGCATGACTGAGGCTATCTCAGCCTTGGCACTTCTCGCTAATTTGCGAGGTACCCCCTGAACGCAGACTTGTGCAAATGCAAACGTTGTGCACAAGAGCATCAATAAAAGAAAGTAAAGTTTCTTCTTCATACTTATTACCTTAAAATTAAACTTATAATAATTAACTATTTATTCTCTTATCACCAATCATCTATTCACCTAATGGATTATCAGGTAAAGACGATTTAACTTCCACATGCAAGTCTTGTGCTCTCGCCACTTCCGTGGAAGTTTCTCCAACCCATCCGCAATACTGTCTCACTCCAGTATAGACTCTAATGAAATCAACCCCTGGCAGATGCACAGGATTTCCCTGCTTATCTACAGCCCAGGAAATATCAAAGGAACAGAGGTCTTGTTCCGCATTGGGATGATTATCAACATATCCCCACGGATAGGAATAAAGTACATAGTAGGTTCCTATATGACTTTCGTCCACACCATTCTGCGGCAACAAAGTTCCCTCAAACTTCATCTCATCAGCCTTAATCCACTCCGGGTAATAACTCTGCGTGTGGAATGAGTTCTTTGCTACATAGCCACTTTCACCACGATTATCCGTCCAAGGGATATACAAGGTATCGGTCAGCATCCCCGTTACATCAGGGACCGGTTTATGGAAATCATCCGGACGGCGATACGTTATCTCATAGTTTTTGAGCGTTGCCGGCTTGTAATATTCACTGCCAGCCAACTCATACCACTCATCATCATCCGCCTTACCATTACAGTTGCGGTCGAACGCCACCATTACAATGCCCGGTTCTGCCGAACCTCCTTTCATGTCCTTATAGGCGGGAATATCGCTATAGAAAGCATTTCCTTTAATAAAGAAGTCTTTCTGCCCCGGCACATTGATGACGGTATGATCAAAACCGAAAGTAACATAACCTCCGTAGGAACCTAACGAAATCATCACATCGTTGGTCAGATCATCTTCTGCTTTCTGGCGCATTGTCTCTTCATTATCGCCCTTTTCATAAATAGGCATGGTATTGACAAACTGCCCTGGTGCTGGTCGATACTCATATACTTTAGCTGTATATGGACTATACTCAGTATCCTCATGTACCACCTGTACGGGAAAAATATGCTTATATCCACGCTCCCCATCATCGAGGGAGAAAGTAAGCGTGTAAGTGCCTTCTTTTTCGGTAAGAAACACATAATCCCGATCCGTACTAAGCAGAGAATCCCGCCCATCTGAAGTCTGCACCGTCCATCGATAGCTCTTGCCCTCATAGGCTGGCGAAAGTCGGAGTTTACGCATGCGCTCAATATAATAGTAGTCATTGAGCCCCGATGAGACGTTTTCCAAGTCCTGATGGCAACTCGACAATCCCATCCCCAGCAACAAACTGATCAATATATCACATAATCTTATCTTCATCGTCTTCCATTATTTTGTAAGAAAACACATGTGGGCAGGAATATCCCCTGTCCTCACACTCCACTTTTTCACTCCATACCGATTATAGCAGTGCAACACCCCACTCGAAACATAGTTTTTGGCATCTGTTACGTAGATGTCATGTGTTTCCGGATGGATATTGATACCATAGGGGATGGTGATGTCTTTTTCCGACCCATCGGTAATAAACGAGTCGCTCACTTTCTTCAGGGTCTTTACATTGACGATACCATACGTGATGGTATTCTTCTGTGTATAGTTGTTCCACTCCGTGGCATAATAATAGAGCGAATCGCCACTGATGCAGAAGTTGCTGCAAGGTATGTTGAGCGTATCAGTTACCTCCATCTCGTTGCGTCCTTTCTTTCTAACTAACACATAGAGATTGGAGTGGATGTTCTGGTAATCTCCCCGGGAAGTTACCCAAAGTTTGCCGTACTTATCAGCTTTAATATGATGGAGATTGATACCCACTGGAATTTTCTCTACTTGCTTGAATCCCTCTATTTCTATCACCGACACGGTCTTGTCATAATTGGGAGCCATATATCCTCCTGAATTTGCCACATAGATATACTGTCCCAACACACAAAGTTCATCGGGCTGGAATCCCACCGTACATTTAGCCACGGGCTTCAGCGAAAGCGTATCTATCTTATAGACGGCTCCTTGAACCGCATCAGGGTTATTGAGCTGCACCGGTCCTACATAAGAAGTGGCATAGGCATACCCCTTGTGAAAACGCACATAGCGCACATTTGGGATATTAACCTGCCCGATGCGATGAGCTGTGCGAGCATCCAGCACCTCTATTTTATTAGAGCAATTGATGACGGCATAAATTCGGGAACCATATATCTGAATGTCATTGCCCACATCACCCAATTCCTTGATAACATGAGGATTGCGCTCAGCATAGAGATTACGTACATAATACCCCTGTGAGAAATCAACATAATCGAGCGTACTCTTGTTGCTACCCATGTTGCCCTCGTTGAGCAGGTACATGCCGATAATTTTCTGTCCCGGCTTCACCTCCTCGGGGATAATTTCGTACTCAGTAGGAACCACCACTTCATCTTCGCGGCAGCTTACCAAACATGTACCTATTAGTAAATATAGCAATAGCTTTTTCATCATGTTTTTATTTTTTTTGATGCTTGCCACCATTATTACATCTCAAACGTCAACGTGAGGCGATAGTTGCGCTTAGGCATCGGATAATTGAGTATCACATCATAGTCCTGGCTGAAGAGATTATTCACCTCTAATGCCACACGAGCCTTGTAATCCTTCCAATTGAAACTTTTCTGCAGAGAGAGGTCGTGAGTATACCATGGCTGTGTATGATTATAGATGATATTCTCCTGCTGGTTATATCTCTCACCGGTATAAATAAAACTATAGTTCAAACCCCAAGTTCCGTAATCCATCTGTACCACAGCCGAACCACTGTTCCATGGAATATATGGTATCTGGTCGCGATAATAGGTATCGGCAGGATTGGTTACATCAATGGCCTGCTGGTAAGTATATTGCAGACGAGTAGTAACATAAAGTTTGCGCAATGGTCGGAGAGTTGCACTTACCTTGGCATCGAGTCCATTGATATGCACTTTGCCCAGGTTGAGCATCGTCCAACGGAACTGTGCTCCCTTAGGATAAGCCACAATCTTATCACTCACAAAATTACGATACCCATCCACCTGCACAGCCCACTCATACAATATTCCCTTCATACGAGGACTGAAATATGCAAATCCCACATCATACTGGGTGGTATATTCCGGGTTAAGTTTAGAGTTGCCCATCTCTGCATAATAGAGGTCGTTGAAGGTTGGCATGCGGAAACTCTTCTTATAGAAGGCCCTCAAGGAGAAACCTATGTTTTGGAACGGCTTATAATAGAGAAACACTGCCGGCGACCAGGTATTCTTATCGGCTGGTGCCTCTGCATCCCTTGTTACATCATGTACATAATTATAAACCACACTCCCCTGCATCTTGAATCCACCCCAGGCTATTGCTGTGGCTAAAGACACGATATGATTCCAGCGAGTAGGATGCACAAATCCATACATATCAGCATCCATGTTGTTCCACTGGAAATCATAAGCACATGACACCTTCCACCAAGAGCAAAGATCATACTGATGCAGAGTGGACAGATAGAACTCCTTCTGGCGATACACATTATCTATCAGCATTACCGTGGTATCCTTGTTGACATACTTGGTGAGAAAGTAAGAGTATTTCGCCATTAACTTCGTTTGGTAATGGGGAGAAAAGCGCTTATGAATATAACCTTGTATGAAAGAATTATTGTCGCTGATACGCTCGCCTCGCCGCCATACATTATTAACGATAGCCCCTGGCACACCACGTTCTGAGGTATAATTATATGCTTTCAGCATCCAGTCACCTCCCTTAACGTCACCAAACAAGGCTCCCTCCAGTCGGGTGGCACGAATATCACCATTCTCTCTTACAGCCGTTGTATCATACATGATTTCATCGGTTTTTACTGCCTTTCTACGGTAACGGAACTTATACTTACCACTGCTGCTGAGCCATTCGCCATTGAAGGAAGCTTTCACCCTATCAGAGAGATTCAGTTCGACAAGCAGCGATGGATTCACCAGATCGAAAGAACCAGTCTTGAATTTCGCTTTCAGATGATAAGCCTTACCTTCTTCAAATTCTGGAACACGAGTCTGCAGATACACCGAACCTGCCGAAGCAAATTCCTTGGCAGCTTGAAATATCTGGCTTTTCTGTCCATTATAAAGCGAGATAGTCTGCATATTATCGAGTGAATACATTCCCAAATCCACCTGTCCATTTTGTGCATTGGAGAGTTCTATACCATCATAGAACACGCCCACATGATTGGTACCCATAGAACGGATGTTGATGGTCTTGATACCACCCACACCACCATAATCCTTGAGTTGCACACCCGAGAAGAAACGCAGGGCATCGGCCACACTCATCGAGTTGAGCCGCTGCAGTTCATCACCTGTCATCACCTGTGCCGGAATCACACTCGGAGTATTATTACCCACTACGACAACTTCCTTAATAGTATGAATACTATCCAAACTACCTACATGCTGCTTCTGTGCATATAGTACACCACTTGCTACCATGCATCCCACGATGCATAGCAGTAATTTCATTATTCTCATTTAATCTTCTTATACCTTAATATAATAAGTAAATAAATAATATGTCTCCATCACGAACCCATCCCACGGGGTTGGATAGAATCATCGGAATCTCTTACCCTAAAGACAACCTTTAATCATATCGTTTCCGATGGCAACGGCAGGTCTTCTGACTTGCATCCTCAAACTCATGGCAAGCGGTCTTCCCGAAAAAATGTCAGTGACCATGGTGCTTGCCGCAATAAGACGCTTACAGCAGCGGGACTGTCCAGGCTTCTCACCCGATTCCCTTTTAATCACTACGCACCCTCCATGCCTGCGGCGGCAGGAAGTGGCAGCAAACCAATTGCGCTTGCAAAGGTACAATAAAAAAATGAATAAAAGATTATTTCACCTGCTTTTTTATTCTACAAGCGATAAAATAATCTTTCATTCATTTCCTGTTTTATTCTTTTACTTCTTGATTTTATCTTTTTACTCCTTGAGCATTTTATGTTTTCTGAAACATTTATCCTTTTAGGATTTCCTGAAGTTCGGCGAAATCATCAATGATCCATTCTGCAGTGGCAAGCTGTTCACGGGTTCCGTTACCATAAGTTACGGCACAGGCCCTGCAACCGGCATGATGCGCCATATCCACATCGAAATTCATATCACCAACCACTAAGGTTTCTTCAAGCATATCCTTCACGTCATCAGGCGAAGTTACAGGATTTTTCATTCCTCTCATCTCTCCCAGTGCCTTGAATACCATATCGGGTGCAGGCTTCACATGCTCCACATCATCACCCGCCACAATGGAAGAGAAAATATCCTCCAACTGCATCTGTTTCACATATCCATCCAACGAGCAATGGTTTCTGCTGCTTGCCATTCCCAATACAAATCCGCGATAATGCAACTCCCTGAGCGTTTCTATCACATGAGGAAACGGCTTTACGATCATCGTTTGCTTGTTTTCCAGGAATATCTCGCGATAAGTAGCAGCACACTCCATCCCTTCCTCATCACTCATATCAAAGAGCGAGACGAAAGCCTCATCCAGTCGTAAACCGATAGTCTTGGCACATTCCTCATCCGATTTCACTTCGAGATGCCTGGCCCTCATCGTGTCCTGCAATGTCTTGACGATCAGACTTTGAGAATCTCCGATCGTACCGTCAAAGTCAAAGATAATATATTTCATGTTTCTTCTATAAACTGTTTAAAATCTATTATTGTAAAAATAACTTTCCCGAGATTTCTCTTTACGATTGCAAAGTTAACGATATTTTGCGACTCCACCAAATTTGGAGCGACGATTAAGCCCCACATTGTATCTTTAACAACTTTTACTGATAGAACGGCGAATGTTGAATATTCCATAAATTCTTTGCCAAAAGTTTGCAGATAGTGAAGAAAAAGCGTATATTTGCCGTAAGAATAGTAAAGGAATTCATTATGAAGAAGAAATTAGTTTTGACAGCAGCTGTCATAGCAGCTCTGTCAGTTGGTTCTTGCAATAGCAAGAAAACCAACAATCAGGAAGCTGACCAAGATAGTCTCAGCTATACAGAGAAGGATTCTATCGAATCCAATGCCTTCGTCCTCGATTCTATCGCAGGTACTTACGAAGGAACACTCCCTGCAGCCGATTGCCCAGGTATCAAGACCGTGCTCACACTCAATGCTGACAGTACTTACCAGTACTCAGCCGACTATATCGAGCGCAAGGATGGTCACGACGAAGCAAGCGGAATCTTCAAGATGCTGGCTAATGGCGTAGTAGAAATCACCCGCCCTTCAAGTGGCGAGAAGTCATACTACAAGGTAAAGGATGCCCAGAGCCTCATCATGACCGATTCTCTCGGCACAGAACCAGAGGGCGCAATGGCCAAGCACTATGTGCTGACCAAGAAGAAATAAGCCCACAGACTTCAACCGTCAGTATCGCCTCAAAGGACGATATCTGACGGTATAAATCTGGTTGAAGTAAGCCTTCCATTCATTCGGCTCCTTATCGTCGCTTCTGACAATACGGATGCCATAAAACCGGGTGCCCGTCTCCTTGTATTCCTTGAATCTCGACAGCATAGCCTGCGAGGGATTCGGAATCAGGAAGTCGGTTATCCAAAGTACGTCTGCATTCACATAATGCAATCCATCATGATCGAGCAACTCGAACATCTGGCTCATCATTTTTTTCGCAGATGTTCCTCCTCCTATAAAAGGGAGATGACTGGCTGATGCCGTATCTTCCGTCCCTTCCACAATATTGATTCCAATCTTCTTCAGCCGTTCCACCTTTCTCTTAGCCATGAGATCGATGGCACGTGTACTCACCGAGAAATCTATCAGAAAACAGTCTCGCTCCAGTTCTTCTGCCGTTTCTTCTATCAGGGAAATGAGCGTGGAAGAAATTCTTTCAGGAGTGCCATACATACTCGCAGAAGTATCGAGGCAGACAATCATAGGACCCTTGCGTGAGGCATGTGTAAAACCGAGTTTGCGGGAAGGCTTAGCCATCTCACTCTTGTAGCGGAAAGTCTGCAACCTACGCGTGCGATACTTATATATAAAGAGTCCCTCCATGTCCTCATCACTGTATTGTGCAAGTTCGAGCGGAAGAAGCGAGTTGAGATCATCGCCCACGGTAATGCCCTCAATATCACTTCCTGAGGAATGTTCCATCTTCATATCGACACCCGAAGCGATGGTCAGCCGGTCCTTACCATTGGCATCCGCCACACGTCCCATCTTCGCTACGATTTCCTTGATTTCAGGATATTGATCCTGTATTTTCATCTCGTTCAGTCGACGCTCAAATTCCGTCTCTGTCCAGGCGTTCTTCATCATTTCCCATGCCTGAACCGCCCGCTGTTCAGAAATACCCTTCAACTTCATATTGCGGGTTATCTGATCCATCACACGGACCAATCCGGTCTCGAAATGAGTCTGTCTGAGCGCTATGAAGTCCTTCAATTTAGAAATCACCTGCTGCTCTATACAAGCCTTCCAATCCCTTACCAGCCGTTCCCAGTTCTCAGCTTTGGAAGCGCCGATAGAGGAATGCAACCTGTCAGTATCTCCATCATGAATTTCTCCATTATGATTAGCTTGAACAGACTCCTCCCCGAATAGCCGGAGGAAGAAAGTTTTGTCGAATCCATCATTCCGATGCTCCTCATCAATCTGGTCAAGCAAGGGTCTCCAAACCTCTTCGTTCATCCTACGGAAGGGAGTCCAGTCGAGCACATCATCAGCCCGATGACTTTCCGTCCAGGCTCTCTGTCGCTGGAATCTCATGTGGTGAACACATTCCACGATGAATTTTCCTACAGTCTCATAGAAAATCTTGCTTTTGATTCTGCTGTTAACCACCTGGCGCTGGAATTTCTGCACCTCTTCACCAGTCTCTGCAATAGTAACTTTCAAGGTAAAGAGGCGAATCAGATAATCCTTGAGCGGATCTTCCTTCAAATCCCAAGGCATGACAGTACTTGCCGGATCAGGAATTTTCACCTGTCCCGACTTGCAGAAATCATCCAGCATTTTCAGGTAAAACTGGGATTCTACCAAGTCCTTATTGGTCTGATATTTCATTTTTCCATCAGATATTCAGCAAAGATGCGGGCAGCACTCTCCACCTTTGCTGCACAAGGGCGAGATTTGTAGTATTCTGCCGTACGGGCTGAAGCCACATAACTGGACTGTGCCTTCTCATATCCTTTCAGACCGAGGATTTCAGCACAGATGATACTGCCATTCTGCTGCTTTGACTTAGCTAACAAATCCTGCACTACCTTGTAGCAGGCAGACTTGCCCTCGCGGTCGTCGCCCTCGGTCTGACCGCAGTCCAGTCCCACCAGCACAACAATACCTGATACTGCGCCACACATCATGCGCATTCTACCCACTCCGCCGCCGAAGCCAGCACCGATACGTTTAGCCATTGTTTCATCGAGACCATACAGATCAGCAAAAGCAGCCACCACAGACTGGCAGCAGCCATAGCCCTGCATGAAATTCTCCACTGCCTGATGCACACGAGCCTCCAGTTCAGGAGACAATATTTGATTTTCTTGATTCATATTTCCTAAATTCTATTATTGTTTTGCAGAGATGCAGCTTATCTTATACAAAGATAATGCAAATCGAATGCAGAATATTTTCTGCAAAGTTACTTAAAATCCACGGGAAATACAACTTTCCCTCTAAAAATCCACCACTAACCATTCTATTTTTCCTGCGACCTCTTCTTCTTGTGTTAAATATTCTTTATTCTCAATTATTTTTTTATCATTTTCGGCACATGTATTAGTTTTTTCACTATATTTGCCTTTAATTTCAGAAACTAAAAACTTTATAAAATATGGCATTTATAGATTGCGCAAGTTGGAAACCCCAAAACCAAAACGGTGAGTTTGTTTTTGCATATCGCTACCCTGAGACAAATCTCAGTACCTTTACTCAACTCATAGTAGCTGAGTCACAAGAGGCATTTTTGTTCAGCAAGGGGCAGATGATGGACAAATTTGGTCCAGGCAAGCACACATTGAACTCAGAAAACATCCCTCTTCTACGCAGGTTATATGGTCTTCCTTTTGGAGGAAACAACCCATTTACTGCAGAGGTGTGGATTGTCAACAAGTTATATCCAGCCAATCTGAGTTGGAATGTCACCAGTATGGCTGTTCATGATGCCGACTATAATACGCTGCTCCCTCTCAAGGCAGAAGGACAGTATGGTCTGTTCGTATCCGATGCAGCAAAATTCCTCATCAAGATGGTAGGCACCAAAGAAGTGTTTACCGAATCTGATATGCTCTCACAGGCCTATGGAGAATTCGCATCTAAGTCAAAGAGCGCCATCATCCAGTTTATGAACAACCAGCGAGTGGGCTTCAAGAGCATCTCAGCCTACCTCAGCAACCTCTCTGATTACATCAAGCAATTTCTGCTTCCTTTCTGGGAGGAATATGGATTGAGTTTGACTAAGTTTTATGTCAACGATATCTCTATCGACACCAGCACACCTGAAGGCAAAAAAATAGCTGACGCCATCGCAAGTCAGGCTTCCATGTCTATCACAGGACATTCCTGGCAACAGGAACAGATGTTTGACATGGCCAACAATGCCGTCAACCAGATGGGCAACCTTTCTGGCGGCAACGGCCTGATTGCCGGTATCATGGCCATGAACATGATGGGCAACGGAGGCATGGGAGGCGGAATGGGTGCAGGTATGATGCAGACGCACAACAATCAGCCTACCTTCTCAGGAAACCAAGGTGGCATGGGAGGAATGCAAGGCGGTATGGGAGGAATGCAACCCAATGCACAGCAAGGTGGCGGCGTGAAAGAAATCTATTGCGCCAACTGTTCCAAGAAACACCTGACTACCGAGCGCTTCTGTCCTCACTGCGGAAGCGAATATAATCCATGTCCGAAATGCGGTGCAGACAATCCAAAGAACGCCAGACGCTGTGTAAGTTGCGGAACGCCATTACAGCAGGCCACAATGGGAGGAGCAACCTGCAATTCCTGCGGTGCCCAACTTACTCCTGGTGCAGCCTTCTGTCCACATTGTGGTGCTCCTCAGACCGTCCGTCCATCAGGCAACCTATGTCCAAGATGTGGTGCAGATATTCCACCTACATCACGGTTCTGTCCTAAGTGTGGCCAAAAAATATAATTATTCACTTTTAAAATCTTTATGATTATGAGCGCCAAAAACATATTCCATATCCTCGCCATCCTGCTTGGCTATGGACTCATCATTAGCGGTTTCTTTGTTCTGGGAGCAACCCTGGAAGACAATATCAAGTTGCTCGACATCTTCATGTCTTGCCTGATTTTCACCCAATTTGTAGAATTTACCCTCTTCCCACTTGTCAATCTGAACGAGAAGGCTCACAAGGAAGTGGGCATATTGGGCATCCATCTGTTAACTGTCAATGTCTGCAGTCTGTTATCCATCTGCCTCATGGTGGCAGGTATCATGAACGACCTGTCTTTCAAGATCCAGCTCATTGGTCAGCTTGCAATCATCTTCATAGCCCTGGTAGGTCGCCTGGCTTCCTCACATGCAGGTGAGAAGGTAGAACAGTGCTATCAGAGAGAAGAAAACCAGGTGTTGGGCAAGAAATGGCTAAAATCTACCATGGAAAATCTCATGGAAGATGCAATACAGACCAAGGAACTGGATGAGATGACCCGAAACAAAATCCAGCAAATCAACGAAGATATCCGTTATATCACTCCTTCCTGCACTTCAGAAGCTAAGGAGATAGACCAGCAGTTCTGTCAACTGGCAGAATCTCTAAGGGTCATGATGAGAGACGTTACCGCTAATCAAAACCGAATAGCAGAGGAAGTAGAACACCTCCATCACATTCTCATCAGGAGAAAGAATGCGAGATAAAGTTACAAGCACAAGAGAAACCATGTAGTAAAAGTATTCATTTTAAAATAACTAATAACTATGGCATCAACCGGTAAAATTTTTAGCGATTCGAGCAATATCTACCAAGACCAGGCTCGACTCTTGTTTAACTATTACGAACAAGCCGCAGAACAGATCGTAAAGCAGGAAGAAGCTATCGAAAAGCAAATCAGCGACCTCGAAGCTTACCGTCAGGAAATCGAAATCAAGAAAAGCGACATCTGGAAATGGTTCCTCACCATCATCGCTTTCTTCATGTACTTCATCCGTAAGAAGCAATATGAAGAACAGATTCTGGAAATCGATGAAAGAATCGGAGAAAAGAAAAAGGAACATGAAAACATCTTCCGTGACTACAAAGTGACCAAAATGGGCGTGGCTTACGTGCCTGTAGCTCAGCAAATGGCATACGAGGACAAATGTTTCGTGGTAGATTACTCCGGAAATGTTCCGATGTCTCACGTCAGCCTTCAGATGTCACGCCAGAACGATCTGCTGGTAGAGACAATGACACAAATGGAGAAACTGACGAAGGAAGCTCCTATCGTGGAAACCTCTGATGAGCCAGAAACCATTGACACCAACGATTATTCCCTCTCTATTCAGGAAGTCAACCAGAGCGACTATATCGGCAAACTGGACCGTTCTATCCGTACCATCTCTTACTGCATGAACGATACGGAAGTAAAGTCTGTTGACCTTCCATTGGTAGCTGACCACAGTGATTTTTTAGGATTCCTCAATGAATATGCTACCAGCGATACCGCCGGACATCCGATTGTCAAGGTATTCGACGACAAGAAATACAACAGTGAGATAGACGACTTCTGCAAATTAAACCAACTCAAGGATTCCCTTTCAAACGATACAGAGCAGTTCGAGGATGTACTGAAGCACCTCATGCACACCATGGCGATGTCTGTACAGACTGTTTCTGCCATGAAACTCGCATCTACCGACAAGGTGGTCAACAAGTCAAACGACTTGCTCTTCAAAATTCTCAAGGCTCCTTACAATCATTATTCCCCATTGTTGGAAGCAGAGGAAATCAGAAGAATCAAGAACGAAAAGTTCGACTATTCTGACTCTATTCAAGGTTACGAACCATTCCAGCTCAGAGATAGTTCCAGAGTTCGCTACAACCTCTTTGCAGACGAGTGGACAGCAGAAGACAACAGTACCTCCAACGTCCCATTCGGCGTACATCAGATTTATGAAGAAATCGTTGCACCTATGGTACAACGCCTCATGATGGAAAACCGCATCGAGAGAATTCGTGTATATAGCCATATCCATGACCAGAAACTGAGCTACCTCAACAAGTGGCATCAGGACGTAGATGCTTTCTATCGTTCCAACCACGCAGAAAGTGCCGACATTATTAATAATATGCAACAGACGCTGAGTGAATATGTAGAAGCCTACAACACGCTGGCACAGTTGCAGAAAACCCTCGACTCGATGGGACAGGAAGGAGCCTCCCTCGACAATACCATCGTACAGAAAGAGGACAATACAATGGAAAATCTGGCAGCCTTCGAACTGCAAGCACAGGAATTCAAGAAAGCACAGGAAGATTTCAGCGACTATATGGACCGTCTGCAGGAAGACATCGCACTGAAGGCAGAAAAGTTCGGTCACGTGGAATTCTACGATGCAAGACTGCAGGATGGTTACTCCAACACGATGGCTGTGGCAGCCAGCGAGGTACAGACACTCGATGAGCGCCGCAAGCCATTGGCTTCTACCAACCCACTGCTCGCCAAGGAATCCGTACTGCTGCCTGAGCCAAACGTCGAGAACCTCACCTACGAGCATCTTTCACTCAACCTCCCTTCACTTGCCATCAATGCACTTGATGAAGTAAGCCGTATTTCCATCGAGGGAAAACAGGAGGAGAATACTGCCGTATCAGTTCAGGAGGAAAATCCAGTTGGAACGACTCAGGAGGAGAACCTTCCTGAAGGAAACAAGGAAGAAGATACTGCTGATACCAATCTGGATGATGATCTTCTTGAAGCAAATCTGGATGGAATTCTTTCTGAAGAGGATGAAGAAGACAGAGAGGATTCCGAGGATGAAGAGAATGAGCAAAATAAAGACAATTAAATAATAGGAGGAGAAAACTATGTCAACAACAATCAGTTGCAGAGTCGATACCAAACCGATGGCTGAGGAACTCCATAGCGTTTCCAATCATGTGAAAGGAACAACTGCGGCGGTCACCACCATGCAGGCTGCGGTTATCGCTGCCGAAAACAGCGGCGCCAATAAGGTTTGCAGTAATGTAAACAGAGGTTTCTTCACCTTGATGTGCTCACAGATTTCACAGAAAATCGCAAGCAAGCATAGCCGTGTAGAAGCACTTCTCATGCACTTAGGACAACAGAAACGCATCCTCATGGGCATCAAGAATAATATGGAACGCGAATATGGAAGAATCTGTGAAAGATACCATCGCATCTTCACCAGCATCAACAAGGAGTTGGAACAGAGAATACGCCAGATAGACCAACCTGTTTTCGAATTGGTCAACAAGAATATGGTTACTGCTTCCAATCGTATGAATGCACTTACGGGATGGGCTGCCAACTCACAGATAGAAGGACTTACAGACAGTCAGAGAATCCTGATGTCCAAGATGAAGTACAATGCGCAATACGCACTAGAGCAGTCTGCCGACTTCCTGGCTCAAATAGGAAAGCAAAGAGTACTGACCAATCAGATCCTGATTTCCAATGTACAGGGCAATGAGGACAAGACTTGCCAGATTCCGGTCATCATCTGTGAAAGTATCAGCGATACAGCCAGCATCCCAAGAACGGAGGTATGGACACCAGATGACCTTTCTTCTGCCAATGCTTCACAAATCAACAATGTGATCCGTGAAAAAGACATGGAATGGAAAGACGAGAAATGGTCAGTCCAAGTGGACGAAGAGTTCAACCGCCTGGTGGATTCTTCCAACGCATCACAGAGAGTTAAGCAGATGATTCAAAAGCTGTATACTACAGCCGAGTCAAAAACACTATAATCAGTAAGCTATGAGTTATACAGAAAGTTTTAGCAGAACCATTGCGGTTCACTATAGTGGCACTGTTACGGTAAACTACCCGGCTTCTGAGCATGGTGGTTCCACAACCGCATCATATAGCGGAACTGCTTACGAGCAAGTGGATGTTGATATTCATGTGGACACCGCTCCTTTTGATGCCAGCGTAGCCAACTGCAATAATCATGTGAATGGACTCACCGCCAGTGTGGGTGCAATGAATACAGCCCAATGTATCGCTATCAGGAAGAATGCAGACAAAGTTTCCAAGGCTCTCATCGACGGATTTTTCCACACGGTAAGAACAGACATGGGAACTCAGAAAGCTGAGCTGGAACAGGTTATCAATGCCCGATTGCTCCTACTCAGACAGCAAGCAACCTCGCTCAAGGCAATACAGGACACAATGGCTGAGGATTATGCGCGCACCACAGCCCGGTATCAGAAAATATTCAATGATTTGAATAGGGAACTATCCAATCGTATCCACGAGATAGACCAGCCTGTTTTCAAACTGGTAGAAGGTGTAGAGAAACAAAACGACCGAATGCTTCATACCGACATGGTACAGACGGTGGCTACCATCAGCAAGGAGAGTAGTGTGCTTCAGGCGCAGGTCAATACTGCATCTGTCAAGAACCATACACTCCAGGCGATGACTCAAGCTCAGAACTTCCTCATGTCAAAAGCCCTTTCTGACCGTGCAATTCAAAATACCTGCATCGATGGAAGTGGAAGGGATGGCTATTGGGTTCCCGTATGCTATATGAAAACCGAATCGGAGAATCATCAGGTAGAACGCCAATGTCTGGTTCCTGACTATCTATCTTCCAGAGACAAAGACATGGAGTACAAACTCTGTCAGCAGTTGGATGAGATGGATTTCAACCAAGAAACAGAGACTGCAGAAGAACAGGTAAAGTCGTATGTCCAGTCAGAAATAGCGACCCATATCAAGGGCAGTGATCCTCACTCCATGCGAGTAAAGGACATGATCAACAAATTGTTAAATCAGTAATCTTTCTTATCATGAGCAATCTAAAAGAATTACATATCACGGATACCAATCTCCGTTTGGAAAATCATATCGTAAAGGGCGGCATCTTGCCAAACAAGATCGCCGAACTGTCAAGAACAGTCAACGTGGTGGGCGAGACTGTGGTAGAAGGTCCTCTCTATGCCAGCAAACTCACCATCGAAGCTGCTCCTTTTGAAGTGAAAGGCGCCGTTTTTACACAGAAAGAGATTTACATCAATAATGATGTAGAAGGCAAGGTAACCTTCAAAAAGGCTGTAGGCTCTGCCACATCTGTCGTAACAAGAGCCACCAGATGCAATACCACTTTCTGTTCTGACGTCAATGCCAAGAGCATCACGCTGACCAATGCCTTTGTGGCTGGCAGCTTGTATGGAGATGAAATCGAACTGGACAATTGTGTTGTCATCGGTGGAGTTTTCGCTACACAGTCACTGTCTGTCAAAAACTCCGTAGTGGGCACATTTATCTCTCCTTTTGTAGAAATGGACGGCATCATCCACCTCTTGCTTCCGTCAGTATTCAGCGTGGAAAGAGTGAACTACACACCTGCCAGTCACCTATATTCACTGGCTTTGGCAGATCTGGGGTCACTATACCGCCATCAGGAAGAAGCACCGGAAAGTGGAAAGATAGAGATTAACCTCGCTTCAGATGACTTGCGCACCACCCTGACTGATAATAACCAGCAACGTACTCTCCACAGTTATAGTGTAGTAGGTAAAGTTTTGGCAGCCGACCTGATAGACACGGACAAGTTCCAGAATCACTTCCTTTTGACCGCAGCAGCATTAGGCCCACAACTGTTGAAGACGTATGATTTGGGAATCGATAAGGAAGGCAATCCTGCCGTATTGACAGTAGATCGCATCCGCGAATTTTTCTTTGAAATACAGCAAGGAAAGATCAAGATAAAGGATCTTGATGGTTCATTCAGTATCGAACAGTTTGCCAAGACGCTGTAAAGCCAAGAATATTTTAGAAGAAAATTTCTAAAAAAATAAAATAGAAAGAGAGGGTTGAGAACAATACAAACAGTTTCTCAACCCTCTCTTTCTTTATCTATAATCCTCATACAGTTTCATTGTGTCCTGTCTTGTGAAGGCAAGTTCCTTATAGAAGTCTCTCAGATAAGCTGAAATTTCATTTTTATCATCAGACGAAACAAAGAGATTCTCACCCAAACGTCTCTCCAGCGAACTCAGATTATCTGAGAGAGTTTCTATTTCTCCCTCATAATCTCTGCCCTCATCCGGACTCTTACGAATGCGATGATACTTGATGTCTTCAGCAAGCGCATTCTTCATCTCCACCAGTTTCTCTGCCAAAGGAGCAAAAAGAGCACGGATCACAATAGTGCGGATGGCATCCCTTTCCTCCGGTTCCTGCCAGAGACAATGATAGATAGGAAGCAGGTCGCAGCAATCAACCTCTTCCCTGTCCTGCATGAAAGCAGAAGTACGGAGCAGACGGGCGATATTCTTCCAGCGACGGTCGCTCACGTAGATATTCCTGCGCTCAGCAGCCTCATCCACATTCACGGCTCTCAAGGATTTACGAATGACGGAAATGACATCCAGCACCTCCTCCTTCACACCTATCCTATTGATATTCTCCGACCATTCCACATATTCCTCACCAGTAATCTTCAATTCAGAAAAATCTGCGTTATTTGCGAAATCTGCGTGACCTAAGCCCCCCGTAGAACCAGAGAAATCTGCGTGAGAATCCAAGAGCATCGCCCTGAAATTCGATTCCTTCTTAATCGGACGACTCTCAATGCGAATGACAAATCGGTCCCAGAGAGCCTCCAAGCCCTCGCCCTTTGCCGGCAACTCATTGCTGGCAGCCACGAGAAGTTTCAGCGGAAGGTGCATCTCCCGATTACCATTGCGGAACAGTTTTTCATTGATCACCGTGAGAAGCGTATTCTGAATAGCAGGCCCCGCCTTCCAGATTTCATCCAGAAAGACCACATCAGCAGTAGGCAGATAACCATCCACCGCACGCTCATAAGTATCAGAAGACTTTAATTTCTGAATACTCACAGGACCGAAGATTTCATCAGGAGTAGAGAAACGCGACATCAAGTACTCAAAACTATGAGCATCTCTGAAAGCAGTCTTCAACTGACGGGCCACCATACTCTTCGCTACTCCAGGAGGACCTAAAAGAATAACGCTCTCGCCTGCCAGAGCGGCAAGGAGCGAGAGCGAAATTTCAGTATCTTTTTCATATATGCCCCGGTTCATTTCCTGGAGCAAAAGTTTAAATCTTTCCAGCATGCAATTACTTTACGTTGCCCACCTTAATCAAGTACTCAGCAATCTGCACAGCATTCAGGGCAGCACCCTTACGAATCTGGTCGCCAGTGAGCCACAAAGTATTGCCGTTGTCATCAGCCAAATCCTTGCGGATACGACCGACATAGACATCATCCTTACCAGCGCTCTCCAAAGGCATTGGATAAACGTAGTTCTGTGCATCATCCTTCACTGTAACGCCTGGAGCAGCCTCCAGAGCCTTGCGGATATCCTCTACAGCCAATGGCTTCTCTGTCTCAAACCATACACTCTCTGAGTGAGAACGGAGAGAAGAAACACGCACACAAGTAGCACTTGTACGAACATCAGAGTGCATGATCTTGCGAGTCTCGTTATACATCTTCATCTCCTCCTTGGTGTAATCATTTGGAGTCATCTTGTCAATCTGAGGAATGACATTGTAAGCCAACTGATGAGGGAACTTATTGATATGATCAGTCTTACCAGTCTCGATGATGTCCTTATACTGCTGCTCAAGTTCAGCCATAGCTGCAGCACCAGCACCGGAAGCACTCTGGTAAGAAGAGATATGAATCTTCTTGATATGACTCAAGTCATCGATAGGCTTCAAAACCACTACCATCATAATAGTAGTACAGTTAGGGTTGGCGATGATTTTACGAGGGCGGTTCAGCGCATCCTCAGCATTCACCTCAGGCACAACCAGAGGCACATCGTCGCACATACGGAATGCACTTGAGTTATCTATCATGACAGCACCATACTTAGTAATGGTCTCAGCAAATTCCTCAGAAGTACCACCACCAGCAGATGTGAAAGCAATATCGACATCTTTAAAGTCATCGTTATGCTGCAAAAGTTTGACCTCATAGTCCTTTCCCTTGAAGTTGTATTTTCGTCCAGCAGAACGCTCAGAACCAAACAACACCAAATCATCCATTGGGAAATTTCTCTCTGCAAGGATGCGCAAGAATTCCTGACCTACTGCGCCACTTGCACCAACAATTGCTACTTTCATAATCGAATCTTTTTAATTTAAAAGTTGTTATAAGTGTGAACTTGGAAACGAGAAACTGCAAAAAACTGCATATTATCTCAAATCCGCTGCAAAGTTAAGACTTTTTCTGTTAAACCAAGCATATTTTTGCAAGAATTGTTGCTTTTTGCTGCATTTTTCTCATTTTTACTTACATTCCTATCAACAAGCCTGCATTTTTACTAAAAAAACATGCATTTATATGGTTTTAAGGGTCTATACGCCACTTTTCATCGTGGTGGGATATAGGATCCTTGTCCTGTCACATGAAAAAAGCAATCTCTAACTTTTTCAGAAACTTTTCCCAGAAAGCTCTTGCGGGTTTGGAAATAAAGTCGTAACTTTGCGCTGTAGATTTTAAAACAGATGGTTATGAAGTACTTAGATCCTAAGGCAGACCTCACGTTCAAGAAGATATTCGGCAATCATCCTAAAAGACTGATCAGCCTTCTGAACGCACTCCTGCCACTCAGCGAAGAGGAGCAGATACACGAAATCAAGTATCTGCCCACAGAACTTGTGCCCCAGCTCGAAGGGGGCAAGAACACCATTGTGGATGTACTCTGCACAGATGTCAGCGGCAGGAAGTTCTGCGTGGAAATGCAGATGGAATGGTCTGAAGCCTTCCAGCAGCGAGTACTGTTCAATGCATCCAAACTCTATGTGAGTCAGGCTAAGAAGGGAGGAAAATATAGTGAACTCCAACCTGTGTATTCTCTCAACCTGATAAATGATATCTTTGCGCATGATACTCCGGATTTCATCCACAACTACCGCATCGTGCACGATAAGGACAGCAATAAGGTCATCGAAGGCTTGCATTTCACCTTCATTGAACTCCCTAAGTTCACTCCTCATTCCATTGCCGACAAGCGCATGATGGTCTTGTGGCTCCGTTTCCTCACAGAAATAAATTCCAATACGAAGGATATTCCTGCCGACCTGCTTAATGATCCGGAGATTGGAAAAGCCGTAGAGGAGCTGGAGATTTCCGGTTTCTCGGATGCCGAACTCAGAGCCTACGACAAGTTTTGGGATTCCGTAAGCGTTGAAAGAACCCTCATAGATGACAGCTACCAGAAAGGTAAGGAAAAAGGAATTGCTGAAGGTATGGAGAAAGGTAGAGCAGAAGGCAAACATGAGGCCAACACAGAAACAGCACAACGATTGCTGGCAATGGGACTTTCTGCCGAACAGGTTGCCAAAGCTACCCAGCTGCCTTTGGAAATCATTAAGAATCTAAGCAATTCATAAAAAATACAATAGCGGAGATGTAGATTTCTAATATCACCATATAATCAAGGGTCTATACGCCCACCTCTCATGGTGGCATATAGATCCTTGTCCTGTCACATGAAAAAGCAATCTCTAACTTTTTCAGAAACTTTTCCCAGAAAGCTCTTGCGGGTTTGGAAATAAAGTCGTAACTTTGCGGTAGCATTTTAATATAGTTGATTATGAAGCAGGTAGAAGAAAGATATATCAGCTTGCTGACCGACTTCGGTTT
>ERZ1034781.405-NODE-405-length-23024-cov-6.599504_pt1 | contig 23024 bp, 34 predicted proteins | sample MGYA00520700_ERZ1034781 | MGnify/ENA primary metagenome ERZ1034781 (study PRJEB33766, sample SAMN09781709) | gut metagenome | biome: gut microbiome | host: Homo sapiens | place: Madagascar | study: EMG produced TPA metagenomics assembly of the PRJNA485056 data set...
GTATTTGGAGAATGCACTTAAAGAGTTGGAGGAGGTGTAGCCTTCCTTCAAGCACAGAGAAATGAATATAAATGTATTTAAAGAGTTTGAAAAAATGAAAGTAATCCCTTTTATTATCAATAATGCACATTTGTTCAAAAAAGGTTTTGAGCATTGTGGAGAGGCAAACGGATATGTTGCCATTCCTCCAACAAATAAGTATTATGGTTTGCCATGCAATAGTCCGGAAGTAGAGTCATTATCTGTTCATGGTGGTATTACGTTTTCAGAGTTCGTTACTCTCAAAGATACAACCTGCAACGGAGTACATATAGTAAAGTCAGAACTTGTAGGCAGACGAAATCCCTTACTTACAGAAAATGAGTTGTGGTTTTGGGAGATAAGCCGCTAGAGATTCCTGATGATTGGTTTATTCTCGGTTTTGATACCTGTCACCCAGGAGACAACAAGGATAAATGGGATGAAGACAGAGTAGCAGTAGAGACTTATGATTTAGCAATACTATTAGATAAAGGAGAATAATTATGGCAAATACGTGTACAACTGATTATGTTTTTGAAGGTGAAGGTGCTCAGATACGAGCCCTTCACAAAGAGCTTGATGCTTTGCAGAAAGCCAAGCTTGATAGTAAAGAAGAAGGTTCTTATGTTGATCCTTCAAATTGGTTAGGCAATATCGTAAAGAAAATGCTTGGAGAGGATCCAGCGAAAATAAGTTGTCGTGGGGAGTTCAATCTTCAAGAAATTGACAATTGCCCCTACGACGATGAGAAGTTGACATTAAGCTTGTCAACGAGTACAGCTTGGTCTCCATGCAATGAGATATTCGAGAAGCTAGCCGAAAAGTATGATTGCTCTTTGTACTGGATAGCAGAGGAGTTTGGACTTGGTTTGTTTCAAAGTAACGATTCCGAAGAAAAGTACTTTGGGGATGACAACATCGTTATAGAAGTGGATGGGCACGGATTAGAGTATTTCTCATCAGAAGAAGATGCCGTAGCGTACGTTGTTGGTATGACAGGTAATCCTAACGTCACGTTTGATGAGTTAGAAGACCTTGATGATGTGTTTGTTACTAAGCTAGAATATGTAAGTTAAATATACGAGTATGGGAGACTTATAAGCTAGGAGCGGTTTATTCTTATCTCAAATCAACCTTAGAGCCGTGTACTTAGCCTCTATGAAGTCTTCCGTACTCGCTTAATCATATATAGTTCATGAAGAGAAAAGAAAACAAGAAGTGCCGCTTTTGGTTTCTTGGATATTGCCATTGCTTTTTAGGCGGAATGTGTAAAACTATAAAATGTAGATATAAATAAAACGATATTAGTATGAAGAAGTTTCAAATAGAAGTAACAGAAAGACAGCTACAACTGCTCTCCTATGCCTGCGAGAAGGCAGACAGACAGATTATCGGTCAGTTAGATATATCATTGAAGGATGATTGTCTTGATGCTTGGGAACGAGAGTACAAGAAAGAGAATGGCATTAAGGGGGTGCTTAAAACACTTCCTCCGGAATGGCATGATGTCAGACATGAAGTAGAAAAACACATTGATGAATTGCGCCAACTTTGTTGGAAGTGCGATAAATTCAGATATTATGGTGTTAATTATGATAACACCGCCGATACCCTTTGGGATATGCATCGAGTATTCCGTCATGCTTTATGGAGTGAACGTCCAGAAAACGAGCGTTCCTATATGACGGTAGATTCTGAGAATCCAAGTGAAATGCTGCGATATGGATCAGAGCCATACGCTAAGATTATCAAAGTTATAGATGATGGCAAGAAGAGAAAAAACAAGTAAGCCAGACCAAATCTGCAGTGAGTGTGCATGTGCTACATGGCAATGGAAACACGAACATATAGATTTGCAAGGCAAGCCAATTTGTCTTACATGTCCTCATGAAGAGCATTGGATAATCAGAGGTACGGTCAATAACGACTGCGTCTACTATAGCAAAGGAAATCCACAAAACATGGAAAAGCCGGAAAATTGATAAAATAATTATCTAAATATTTGCGTATTTGATAATTATTTTGTACCTTTGTAGTAGCAAATAATAAATACTTTAAAAAACAAAGTTATGGATATACAAAAACTAGCTTTAAAGGCAAACGGAAAAAGCCGTGCTTGTGGGAAATGTCCTTTAGGCATTACCAATTGCAATGAAACTATTGCCAAAGTCTGTCGTGATGCTTTCGTAGAAGGTTACAAGAAAGGCTATAAGCAGAGTAAAGAAGACGAGAAAGAACGCATTAGCAGCATTCTTCATCCAGTTGACGAGCCGTGTGGAAAGAATGAGATTTTCGTTTTCTTTAGGGATGTAAGAAGGGGCGAAAACCAGCCGGAGATAGAACGCATGAGGTTTATTGACGTGAAGAGTTATCATGATATTAGTAGTGTCAAATTCTCTTCCAGTGATGATAGTCCACAGCGATTGCAGATAGCGTGGTGCTATCCTAAAGACTTAATAAAACTTCTTGGCTATGACAAGAGATTTAAGGAATTTGAGAAAATCGCGAAAAGAGAAGGTCATTTTTCTTATCCTCACTCCGAATACATGGCTAATTTGGAGAAGTACAAGTCACAGCGTGCTTTTTACGAGAAATTTTACAATTACCGAAAATACAAAAAAGAAGATTACGATGGCTAATATAGAAATCAAGGGACATGTAACAACATGGGATGCTTATAAATTCATCTTAAAGTTTCACGTCATAATTGTCCGCAATATCTGCAAAGGTATAGATAAGATAGTCTGCTCTCACCCTTGGGTATGTGTACTTCTCACAATTGCCATTTCGATAATAGTAAGTTTCGTACAGATTAGCAAGGCTAGAGCCGAGCGCGACAGCTATAACAAAAAGAATGTTCAACTAACAGAGAAGGTTGCCTCTTACGAAGCAGCCTTCCTTAAATAAACTTACCACAATGGGATCAAAATTCAACAAAGAATTACCAAGAGATTTGCAAGTAAAGACTATACTGCAAAATTTCGACAAGAAGCAGGCTGAGTGCGATGCTCTCAAAGAAGAGAATGAAAAGTTGAAGAAACAGCTAGAGCAGAAAGAGATTCTGTATCGGAATATGCTCAACCGTTATAGTAATATGTCTGGTAGGAAAGATATAGATTACAAAGAGAAGTACGAACAGCTAAAAGCGGAAAAGTCTCAGAGTGGCGAGCGGTATACTAGAGTTCTTAACGAAATTGCCAAAGCTTCAGGTCTGCTTGAGTCTGTAAAGAGTATTATGAGTAGCGCAGAAGAGAAGATTAATGATTTTTGTGATAAGCAAAATGTTATCACCGCAGAAGCAGAAAAAGATGTTCTTGAGAAGTTGAAATCATTGTCAACCAACACTAAAGAAAGGCAGTTCATAGGTTATATACGCGAGCTTATTGCTAACTTCAAGGACACAGGTTCGCTCAGAGGTATTTCCACAATCGCAAGGGAATACGGAGTCAGTTCCTTGACCAAGGAGCAGTTCTTCAAATATGGACTTGACAGCGAGGACGACATAACTGATGAAAATATCATTAATATTTACGATAAAGCTAAAAAACATTTGTAATATGGAAGAAAATAAGTATAATAATGATGTACCTTACGAAAGAGTGGTTCTTAGAGTGCTGCAAAACTACTCGCTGATGCAAATTAAGCTAACTCGTTACCAGAAAAAGGTCAAAGAGCAAGGAGAGTTGCTTAACAAATTAAACAACAAACATAATGATTATGAGAAGGTCGTTGCTGAGCGTGATGAGCTTCTAAGAAAGAACAAAGAACTTGCTCGTAAGTTAAAGATTTACGATGGCATGCGTAAGTATTTCAATAGTCAGGTCTCAAAAATAGAAACCGATAAATAGGAATATGAAGACGTATAACGAGATTCATGATTTTACTCATCGCATTCCCTCATTCCTCACTCAGAAGCAGTTGGAAAGAGATAGTAAGATAGTTAAACAGATTGTCAATGCACATGATGTAGAGTGCGATAACGAAAAGATGCTTAATATCTTCTTCAAGAAGTGTCACCTTCTATCAAATCCTAGGTTTTGGGAGGTTATGCGTACCGTATGGTGTGCTGCCGGCAACCACAGCAATATTGAAAGGTTCAAACAACTCATGAGTAGTAATAGACCTGCCAAATCATGGTTTATGACTATAGAGGATAAAGTAACATACGATTGTCTCACCTACCCTATTCTTCTGTATCGAGCCTATGATGCCAGGTACAAGGATAAAGGAATATCGTGGACTAGCAACTTTGATTGGGCGATGCAGTATGCCGTTAACCATGGGCTTACATTAAAGAGTCAATTATTCAGAAAAGAAGAAATCTTTGCCTATATATCAAGACGTGGCGAAGACGAATTTATAATATTGTAGCTTATGTTGACAGAAACGATGATAGCAAAAGACTTACAGAAAGTCTACGAGAATGATAAAGATAGGATATTGCGCTTTCTAGACCATAAAGAGAGTGAATTGCGCCGGCAACTAAAGAAGGGCTTTGCCTATAAGTGTGCCAAGTGTTATGACTATAGCACACAAAATGCAGACTACAAATTGTCTCTTTGCGTGTATAAAAAGCGAAGCATCATGGATGTCTACATGTATATCAAGGAGACTAACGAGTATGTGGCAGTAACTGCAAAGGCAGACATGTATAATGCAGCTTGCATTGTTTTCACCCCTCACTATATCAGGCGTATGGGAGAACGTATCTACGGAGACCGAGATATGGAGATTAACAAGATACTAACGTATTTCATTCTTCATTTTAACTCGTCAATCTGCATCTATCATAACAAAAGAAACTTCGTGTTCGCCACCAATGGCGGTATTTCGCTGGCCATCTATGACGAAAAGCGTAACTTAATGCTCATGAAGACATTCGTCAGCAAGGAAATGCTAAAGAGTACACAGATCGAAGCCTTTGGGCAAGTTGCAGCATTAATAGACCGTTTTGACCGATTCGTTGAAGACGAAACAGACAGAAACGGAAATACTACTTACGATATTCTTCTAGAGTTATCTAAAGAAATGTCTAAGTTGAATCTAGAAGAAGTAAATGAAATTTATGGCAAACATTTTAAAACAAAAAGATATGAAGATAAGATTTAAAAGAAAAGACAGCAATGGAGTTATCTCCTACTATACACACGTAAACAAGCGTGCCGGTATTTTGATGCGGTTATTCGGAAATTTTGAGAAGCTACGCAGATTCTTTCACAAACATAAAGGTAATCGTGAAGTTCGGGAGAGTATGCAAGAAATGGTAAGAAATGCTGATGAGATTTATGTAGGTATAAAACAAGAAGGAAAGTTCTATGTAGCTTATGATGCAAAGACCGAAGAAAGCCTCAGCGAACTGATGAATCTCATAACAGCTGATAACAAAGAAAACTAAAGCATTATCGTATAGGTTATAATATAGTGCCCATAAAACGTGTTTTAGATTGTTTTTACAGAAAATAGTCTTATTTAAGTCGCTCTGTCTGTGATAGATAGAGCGATTTTTTTTGTATTCCTACTGCAATCGTAATTGTACTGCTTTGTTGCGAAATTAGAGCATTTATACCTTATTTATTTTTAACTTTGCGAAGGAATTACAAAATTAAAAATCAAATGGCACAATTAAAGATTTACAACGAAATTGTCGATGAAGAGACAAAAGTCATGTACAGAGATTGGCTCGGTACAGACGGAGTGTGCTATAAAGACATTACTGATTTCTTGGAAAGCATGGAAGAAGGAGATAACAAAATTGATATCCTTCTCCATTGTCCTGGTGGTAACTGCTTGGAAGGATGGGCTATCTATGACAGATTACGTCAGTCAGGCAAGCAGATTTCCGCTACCATTGAAGGAAACTGCTCGTCTATGGCTACAATCGTCTTGCTTGCTGCGCCAAAGGAGAGACGATTCGCCTACGAGAACGCAAGAATGTGCATCCACAATCCAGCGGTTGAATGGGCTGACGTTTGTACTGCGGAGCGGTTGACAGCTGACGAGATTGCCAGAATGAAGGGAAAACTTACTGCACAAGAGACTTCACTCATCGAAGAGCAGAACAGAATCCTTGATGTCTATGTAGAGCGTACGGGAGCAGACAGAGGTGAGTTGCAAGCCATCATGAACGAAGACAAGTTCATTGACATGGATAAAGCCAAGGAGCTAGGTTTCATTACAGACACCATTGCACCAAATACGGCAAGTAAAAAAACAAATAAATTTCATAAAAAAATGGCACAAGAGAAAATTACAATTGAGAACAAGCTCGTAAAGCGCTTACTCGCTTTGGCAGGTGTTGCCAAGATTGAAGATGTTCAGGTTCCGCTTGATCAGAAGATTACAGCTGCAGACGGAACAGAGTTTACGGTTGAAAGAGAAGATGGTGACCCTCAGGTAGGTGACAAGGCTTATCCTAACGGCACTTACACCCTTGACGATGGTACCGTTATCGTTGTTGAAAACGAAGTTATCAGCTCTATCACCCCAGTAGACAATGGTGGTGGCGAGGGCAATGACAACAACAATAATGCTGACGATGATGTTGCAGCTTTGCAGTCTAAAGTAGACGAGCTTACTGCTGCCAATGAGGCTTTGAAGGCAGAGAACGAAAGTTTGAAGAGCGAGAATGAGACCTTGAAGGCAGATAACGAGTCGCTGAAGGCTGAGAAGGAAGACCTCACAAAGTCACAGAAGACAGACGAGGAAACCGCAATCCTCGACGTTGTTGCAAAGGCAGGTGGTAAAGCTTGGCTTGATACCGTTTGCAAGATGCAGTCAACCTATCATACTGGCAACCGTCAGTTCGTAGCTCATGGTGAGGGTGGTGACAACAAGGGTTTGTCTAAGACCCAGCAGCTTCTTGCAAAGAAGAAAGCCGAGCAGGAAGCAAAGCGTAACGCTAAGAAGTAATCATTGTTGAATATTTAAAATGTTAGAAGAATTATGGCACAATTAATTGATTTCAGTGCATTTACCGTTGATAATGGTGCGATTCGTGACCTCAACGAGTTGCTTTTCACATCATCTTTCGACGACCCAGACCTTGAGCAGGTTCTCACTGTTGTAAAAGGTGTGGAGAATGGCAAGAAATTGGGTTATATCGACTCAATCGAAGATGTTGGTGAGTCTGGTTCAGGCTGTGACCCTACATACAGCGAAGTAAAGATTAAGGGCTTTGAGAAGACATGGGAGCTTGGCGATTGGCGTATTCCAAAGCACTTCTGCTACAAAGAACTTACCAATACACTTGCTAAGTACGGCATGAAGCCAGGTACAGAGCGTGGCGACTTGCAGGACACTCCATATTGGGACAAATTCCTCATTCCTCTTTTGCAGAAGGCTATCAACCTGATGTTTTGGCGTTTGGCATGGTTTAGCGATAAGAACGCAAAGAATGTGGCTGAATCTGATGGTGGTATCATCACAAGTGGTGTAGACGTCAAGTTATTCAATACATGTGATGGTCTTTGGAAACGTCTTGAAGCTATCATCGCATCCAACGCTAATCAGAAGACTGAGATTGCGGCTAATGCAAAAGCTACATATACAGAGCAGAAGGCAGCTATCCGTGAGAAAGGTGCAGCAATCAGTATCATTGATAACCTTCTGGTAGATGCCGATGGTCGTATCTTTGATGATGATCACGCAATCTTTATGACGAACTCACTTTTCAAGGCTCTCCGTTCCGACATCTACGAGCGCACAAAGTTTCAGCTTGACACTAAGACTCTGATGAATGGTATTCAGGTATCTGAGTATGATGGTCAGAAAGTGTTCGTTCTTGATATTTGGGACAGAATGATTAAGAAGTACGAGGATGATGGTAAGAAGTACAATCTGCCTCATCGTGCTCTTCTCGCCAATCCGAAGAACCTTTTCGCCGGCACTTCCGATGATGGTATGTTTGCGACATTGGACGTAGGCTTCAATCATGAGAGCCGCAAGAACTTCATCTTCTCTTCAGGTGATTTCGGTACACTCATCGGTGAGGATGAACTCGTACAGGTAGCACTTTAAGGAAGGAGGTAGCTATGGATGCTTGTGATTACAAATTAGCACAGAACATTGGCGCGTCATGCGACAATCCACAAGTGCAGGGTTTGAAGAACAAAGGCTATCTCATGAACTACGATGATATTGACTTTGATTCCATCCAACGAGACGAGTCAAACAGCCTTATCATCACAGCGCTTACCATGTTGAAAGGAACTAAGGCTTACTCGGCATACGTGCCGGGTAAGACCCCTTTCACGGGTACGAAGTCTGAGTTAGCTACTGGTACTTATTCAAACAAGTTCAACAAGACCGCTTCCATCGTGATATTGGATTCGGGTCCTGATGTTGCCAAGAATATTGTCAATAACCTTGCCAACGGAAAGTTTGTCTTCATCATGGAGAACAAATACCAAGGTGACGACAAAAAGAATACTTTTGAGATTTATGGTTTGGAGCAAGGTTTGACCGCTTCCGAAATTACGAACGAAAAGTATTCCGAGGATACCGATGGCGGTTGGGCAGTTACTCTCGTTGAAGAGAATGCACCTTCAAGTGGTATCTTCCTCTTTAAAGATAGTATAAAGGCAACGAGAACTTTGTTGGATTCATTGCTGACGGGAACAACTGGCGATGTGTAAAGAAAAAAGCTTATGCTAGAATACTCTAAAACGATGACACTTCTTGACGAAATGAAACCTCATTACGATGATGGATTTACATCTTCCGAGAGGGGTGTCATCGAAAACTTATATAATAAGGTATGCGGAAAGCCTATCCGTAGGACTGGCTGTTCTGATTGCTACAGAGACGCATACATAGAAATCGTTACAACTCTTAAAAAATTAGGAAAAATGCCTACAACACCAAATTACGTTTTGAAAGCCGGAGCCTTACTTCATGAGTTTGGAAGCTCTAATTTCTACACTTTGAATAATTGCCCTGATGAGATTGCAGAAAAGTGGCTTGCTACACACCCTGCAGATATTGTACTTTTCGAGCGAACACCATCAGACTGGGAAGCGAGAGTAAAGCAGAAGAAAATTGAGCTTGGTCTTATCACTCCTGATGAGCCGGTAGACCTCAGTGAGGCTCAGAAAATCATTGATGAAGCAACAAAGGTAAATGACGGCCCTTCTGGTAGTGAGACCGGAGCAGGAGAAGGAAGTCCATCAGACGATCCGAATGTAGAGAAACAGAGCTCACGCAGAGGTCGTCCATCAAGCAAGTAATTACACTAAGTCCATCATATAATGAATATCAATAACGTTAAAAGACCACAGCCGAGATACATTGACCAATATTGGAGCAACTTAAATATACAAGCCTATGGAAAAGATAATCTCTATCCACAGCGTTTGTATAATCTTATAAGAAACTCCAGTGTAGGAGGAGCGTGCCTTGACCGTTACGAAACATTCATCGAAGGTGATGGACTTAGAAATACCGAATTTTCCGAGTTTATATGCAACAGAAGGGGTGACACCATCGACGACCTTTACCGACTTATCGCACAAGATATGGCTCTTTATCATGGGTTTGCTCTTCACGTAAACTACAACATGATGTGTGATATTGTTGAAGTTAACCATATACCTTTCCAGCAATGCAGACTTGAAGAAGAGACTGCTGATGGAAAAGTTGTTTATATTAATGTGCATCCGGATTGGGAAGGGAAGAAAACAAGAAAAGGTGTATCTATAAAAGTTGAAAAGAAGAACATCAAAAAGATATATTGCTTCAACCCACGCAAAGAAGTAGTCTTATCTCAAATAGTCAAATCGGGGGGAATAGAAAGATACCGAGGACAAATTCTGTGGTTTTCCATGGATGGCAAGTTTGTTTATCCAGTTCCTATCTATGATAAGGTTGTTACAAATCTTTCTATTGATGAAGGATTGGATAATGTAAAGTACAGAAATGTAAGAAATAACTTTCTCGTTGCCGGCATGGTTGTTCACAAGAAAGGACAAAGTGTAGGTGTTGACCCTGAAACCGGTCAGGAAATCAAGAACAGCGATAATGAAAATGCCGTCAGCGACAGCCTACGCATTTTCCAGGGCGATGAGAATGCATGTGCCTTGATGGACGTTACCGTTGAAAATGACGAAGATGTACCAAAGTTTGTTTCTTTGGAAGGTAATAATTTCGATAAGAAATATGAATCTACAGAAGGAAGCTCCATGAAGAAGATTTATATTGCCTTTGCACAGGAACCATGGTACAGAATACTTGAAGGCTCTCTAGGGTTTACAGGAGATATTCTTACCGATGCCTATTCATACTACAATTCGTATGTTAGCAAGGAACGCAGAGCGATAAGCCGAGAATTGAAACGTATCTTTGACCATTGGTATTTTAATGCGAATCCTAGCGATGATTACGAGATACAGCCATTAAGTTTTATAAACGCAAATAATAGCAAGGAATGACACATATTATTACAGAAGAACAGCTAAGGAAGTTGGGACGTCCCATAGGAAAGAATGTTGATAGTACAAAGCTGGAGGCATTCATTACGGAAGCGGAACAGCTTCATATCAAACCGATTATTGGTGACGCACTCTTCATTCGAATACTAGCAGAGTTGGAGAAAGAAAGTGTCGAAGACAAGAATATACTTCTTTTGCTTGATGGGGGCAATTATAATAGCAAAGACTACGGAAAGAGTGACAACGATGATATTCATTGTTTTATGGGGCTTCGTGAATCCCTCTCCTATTATGTTTATGCTAAATATGTAATGAGTGGTGATATTGAAAGTACAAGATTTGGAATTGGAGTAAAGGAGAATGAATATTCTAGCCACGTATCAGACAAATCCAGATCTACACTTTATAATGGTATCATAGAAATTGCTAAAGGTTACTTGGATGAATGTCTTATGTTCTGCAAGATAAGCGGTCTCATTAAAAGTAAAGGCAATAGTAGAATAAATATCGGAGGTTGTACAATTAAAAAGATTGGTTAGGTTATGGCAACAACAGAAGAAATAAAAAAAACAGCAATTCTCATCAGAGATGCTACACAAATCGGAGAGAATACTGCAGAAAGGGTTGGCGGAGTACTCGTAGATTTAGCAAATAAATCTAAAGAGCTGGAAGACAATATTAAAGCCAAGGCTGAGAAGTCAGAGGTAGCTACAGAACTTGATAAGAAATTCGACAAAGAGAATATTGCCCAAGAATTTGGTGATTCAGAGGATAAGGTAGTCTCCCAGTTTGCTCTTCCATTCCGTGAAATTGAATCTCCTGAGTTCATAAAGGCAATAGTAGATACGGAAGACCACTTCTTGTTTGGAATCCAGCTTGATGGTTCCATTGAGTGGGGCAAGGGTATTCCTGCACCAATCAAAGCCAAGTTGCAAGAGATTATCAACCAGTGCCAGCAGGATAAGACAGATATTCTTGAAACGATTAATGCTGCCAAGGAAGAATTATCTGCAAGCATTGCCGCATTGCAGGAAGGAAAGGTTGATAAAGAGGAAGGCAAGTCTCTTATTGAGGATGAAGTAAAGGAGTGCTTTAGAGTTATCGAGAATGAGGAATTTATCAAAGCAATAGTTGATTCAGAGGATAAGATTATTTTTGGTTTCCGTAGAGATACTGGCAAACCATATTATCCTCTCAATGAAATGTATCATGTTGAGCAGAATGAAGAATTCTTCGCTGTTTGGCTTGATGCAGCTAATCATGTGCTTCTTGGTATCAGAAGAGACGGACAGATTATTGGTGAAATCCATGCTGTTAATGCGTTGAAGCATGTTATCTCTCAGCTTCAATCAGATGTTGCTTCATTGCAAGATAAGATAGATGCCCTTGATGATACTAATCTCAAAGAACTCCTTGATGTATTTTCTTTGCAAGAAAACGAGGAGTATCTTGCAGTTGAGCAAGATGCAGAAGGAAAGGTTCTCTCTTCCACAAATCCTGATGGTAGCCACTATATCCATAATGCCAAGTCTGAGACCATTCCAACAGAGTTTTCTCACATTGAAGACCAAGAGGGAAGAACTGAAATCACAACAGATGCCGAAGAAAGAATATTGTCTTATCGTGACTCACAAGGCAAAAAGCATGAGCATGATATGGAAGTTACAAATCTTGAAGTATCAAATCTTAACCTCCAAGGAAATAGTGTATACAATATACAAGATGCCTTGAAAGCAAACGGTTTCAATGTTAAAACCCCAGCTGATTGGAGTGAATACATTACCAAAAATGGCGATTATCCTCTGAACATTCCAACTCCTCGCTGTGCAAGATTAAATATAATTTCAAGTAGTGATTTGACAAAGCTATCAAAAGTAGGTTTAGCTGGTGCTGTAAAAGGTAAAAATTATGATATTCCTGCTGTCGTTGAATTTTGGGACATGCAAGGCAATTACTTTAAGAAGAATTCATATATATCAGGGCAAGGAAGCAGTTCTATGAATTATATAAAGAAGAGTATTGCCCTTGATTTGTTTGATTCAGAGGTTGGGGGTGATAGCTTTTCTGTGAAGTTTGGAGAGTGGGTTCCTCAAGACTCATTCCATTTAAAGGCTTATTATACAGACCCATTCAGGGGAATGTGTGTAATAGGCTACTCTATATATAATGATATAGTAAAGACTAGAGGATTAGAAAAGGATTACGTGTGGAAAAGAGCCTTGCTTAATACAGATGCAATAACTCCTACTAACCCTATCGTAGATGGAAAGAAAGAAGTGCTATTATATACAGAAAGTGGTGCTCGTTGCTTCCCAGATGGCTTTCCTTGTATGGTTTTCCAAAATGGAGATTTTTGGGGATTATATAGCTTCCAATTAAAGAAGCATCGTAGTAATTATTGTCTAAATAAGAAAACTGCTGAACATATACATCTTGATGGAAATATTAGTGAAACATCATTGTTCAACGCTAATGGTGATAGTTCTTTGATACAATGGAAAAATATCAACAAGGTTGGTTTTGAAATCAGAAATCCTAAGTCGTTGTATCTTATGGATGGAAGCGAATATGATGCAGACCTCAATTCTGGTGAACTTATAGACGAAACATCAGAGTTTTATGATGAGTCAAAGCATAAGACTAGCGCAAAAGTTAAGAAATATATAATTGATTTCTCAAAGACACTAGCAACAATTAAGGCTGCTGAAGATGTATATTTAGGCAATAAGACAGATGAAAATCTCAAAGCTATAAAAGATACATTGGAGACTTATTTCGATAGCGAAAATCTCATTGATTATTTAATAACTTGTGATTTGCTTAGAAATACAGATGGATTTGCAGATAACTGGCAATGGGTTACATATAACGGAGTAAAATGGTATGTATGTATATATGACGTAGATGCAACTTTAGGTAATCATTGGCAACCAGTTCAAACGATAAATCCTCCTTTGGCTGGTAAGCATATTACTCAAATAATAAGCAAGATTTCTATGATGAAATATATAACCACTTATTATGTAAGTGAATTAGAAGAAAGATATGCTTATTTACGAAAAAATGGAATCATAGATGCAGATAGAATAGTAACAAAAATAAGAGATTGGATGTTACGTTTTGGCGGTCAATATGCTTATGAACTTGAAGCTAATAAGTGGACTGATTTCGTTAAAAATGATAACATCTTTAGAGTTCATAAGTGGTTAATTACCGAAATAAATAATTTGGATAAGTTATACCACTATAATTCAGGAGTTTAACATTTAAATATATTTAATTATGGGAAATTGTTTAGTAACAAAATTGAAGGCATCCGTTAATAACCCAGACCTTCCGAAACTTGGCTATTTATTAGCCAAAATGAAGAATACTTCAGGAAATTATGTAGATTTTACCTATAAAGGTGCTATTAGAGTGTTTATTGATGGTGATAATGGAAGTGGTCACATCAAGAATATAGCAGGAACAACCTCTAGGGATAACAATAGAAATAACTCTTTTCAGAAATTATCTGTTGGTGAATACAATGTTAATATAGAGAAAGGTTCTCTATTTAAAGCATTCTATCACTCTACTGGTTATATGGATATAGATTTGGAGCAGTTTAAATACTGCACAAGTCTTGAAGAGTTTTCTTTTGGTAGCCATCCTGACCCAAATGCACCTTCATCCAAACCTAATCAGCGTGAATATTTTTGGAAAGGTGATATAGCTAATTTAGCCAATCTTACTAATCTGAAAATCCTTAAATGGGACTGCAAAGACATTCCTTACGAAAACCACAAGGTGTATGGTAATGTTGAATCTTTAAGCAATTTAACTAACCTTCAAGAACTTTCAATAGTTGAAATGAAAGCTTTTTCAGGTGATATAGTTAAGGCTTTCGGTAAGATGGTAAAACTTACAGATTTGCGAATTGCTAACAATGCTTGTACAGGAGATACTATCGACCTTGTAGCAGCATGGAGAAGTAATGGCAAAACAACTGGTCAGCTTGGCTGGAACTACATGTTTGCTTCTCCAGGTATCACCTTCGGTGGTAAGAAATTTGGTTCAGAGTTTGGTATCTGTACACTCTCTTGGGAACCAGATTGGTGTGCTGTTGTTGCTTCTGCTTACGTTATATGTAGCAAGAATACTCCTTCGTCTAAGATAACAGAGTGGCAGAGTGCTGGTAAGAGCGTTGAAGTTGTGGATAAAGCTTAAAATATAAGTAAATATGGAAAATAAGATTTTGACAAAACCTTTTAAGGTAATTTACAAAGGTAAGGAATTAGTTAAGGAATTAACTAAAGAACCAAATAACAACAAGGTTTATGTGGCTGTAGATGCCACCGCAGTAGAGTTTGACACATACGATGAAGCCAAGGCTTACGTAGATGAGCACAACTTGGTGTATGAGGAACCGAAGTATGGGTATTTTCGGCTCTCTTGGAGGTAACATTCCAGAGAATGTCAACATCAATACAAATGGTACATCGGGTAGTAACTCCAACTCACCAACTGCTCTGCAGGTAATGGAGAAGGAATGTGCTGACGAGGTGAAGCTGCTCACCGACATGTTTGGTTTGAAGCTCGACACCGCCAACAAGTTCTACGCGATGCGTGATAATGATGTTAACGAGAAGTTCAGTTTGTGGAAAGGGTATGTAGATGGAATTAACGCTGAGAACCGCAGAAGCATGCAAGCAGAGTTTGACCTCTACAAGTCCCAGACAGAAAGCGATGGTCGCTTGAAAGACGCTATGGTTGAACAAGGTTTCAGCCTCTACAAGAATCAGCGTGATGGCTTTGATGCTCTCAACGAGAAGTATGCAGCCAAGTTTGCTGAACTTGACAAGAAGGTAGCCGTTATGGAAGCTATACGACCATATCAGGACAAGCTCTTGATGTGTGACATCGACAACCATTACGAGCGTGCTATCAACTACACAGACCGAAAGACATGCCGTTGCATTTACGGAGTTGTTGGTCTCCCTAGCACACCGACTGTTACCGTTTTGGAGGGTGCAAACCCTTTCGGTTGCAACTGCCAACGAGCAGCGTCAACCCCAGCGGCCGGAGCGTAGTCAAGCAGAAGCCTACAACTAAGGTAAAGAAGAAAAAATAGGGTTGGTGAATGGGCAATATCCTTATGGTGAGCCCACACCTCCCTACTCTATATTCACCAACTTAAAAGATATTTGATTATGGATTTTTCACAAGACCCTATCCTAGGTAGCAGCATAAGTACTACTCCTAGTTCCATAGACCAGATGGCTGCTTATAACGAAGAGTATGCCAAGAAGATTGCGGAAATGCAACGTAGAAACTTTACTTTGCAGCCGCAGCAGTCCAAGACCCCTACATGGGATGAGATAGACAAGATCATGGACGGACTGACCGACTCTCAGAAAAGCTATCTTAACGAGAATCAAGAATTTGTTGAAAGCTACAATGAGGTTGCAAACATCTTACAGCGTGAGTACCTACGTGTCATGCGTCCATTGGTTGAACAGACAAAGGATGGCAAAGATGCACTTGACAAGCACCTCACCTTGATTAAGAGATTGAAGAAGAGTGCTCTGCAAGCAGACGAGAGCGAAAGAGCTTTGATGAATGAGTACATAACAAAATACAGTGATAAGACTTGGCAGGAATTTATGGAAATCGTCAAGCAAAGACAGAAAGGAGGAGCTAAATGAATATACCTACACTCAAAGATAAAATCCTCGACAGCCTTGACTTATGGCTGGAAGAGCGTATTGATGATATGATAAAGGACAACACATCTTTGGCTATACCATCAGTGTATCTCAAACGTGGTTGTCATAACATCATCAATAAATATGAAGGTAAAATCAGCGAAGGAATTGACAACGCAGCCTTATTCCTCACTGACGAAAACGGAAACATTGATGCTAAAACCATCTTTGAAGATATAATGAAGATTTTTTCTTCAATGGAAGAAACTTCATTTGACATCGGAATCATTAAAGGTATCGTAGGCAAAGGAAAGGTTTCACTAACCTTGCCGGACAATATTCTAACGAATATAGTATTTGGTAGTAATAAGGCTATCACTTTTAATGAGGACGATTTCTTGGAGCTGAAAGACTTGCTCCTTGAAGAACAATAGTATAAACTTTTACGATTAAATTAAATATGGAACAGAAAGAATTGATGAATGTTTTTAATGGTTTGTATAATACGATGGCAACATCAAACGAGCCACGTTATATGCACACTTTCGGTGACGTGATGAAGTGCATGATGAAAGACATGATTTGTTTGAAGCCTGAGCTGGCACAAGAGTACATAGACAAACTCGGTGCCATAGAATGGGATAACTACCTTACAAAGAAAGAGGCTATGACCATCGTAGGAAACATGTGCCCCAAAGGTGGTTGGGATGCTACTGAATGGGAAAAGACCATGGAAAATATGGACTTACGAAAGGAAGATAAGCCTTACTACAACAAGTGGGCTTTGTTCGTCACCATGAACATGATCTATTCTGACAGCGCAAAGTCTGTGGCTGTGATAGCCGGCAAGACTTTGGAAGATATGCCAAAAGACGAGTTGTTTAGCGATATCCACATGTTGGCTCTAGACAAATTGGAAGATAAGGATGGAGTGTTTGATGTTAGGGCATATTTTAATGTATAATCAGATTCAAAAACACATTTTTTATTAAAAGAGCAAATTGTTTTCGGGGTAAAAAGAAGGTTCTTTTAGGAGGATGGGAGTCGTTCCATCCTCTTTTTCTACAAACGTGATTGTAGTGGTTTTTACGGAGATTTTTATCAAAAGCGAAAAGTTATACGTATATTTGCAGTATGAAATTTCAATTTAGGAATTAATCGTTTATAATTTGAAGAATTTAAATGTGAAAAGCTATCCGTATTGTCTGTGAAGATAGTACGGATTTTTCTTACAAAAAACTTTCATTTTTGATAAAAATAATTGCCAAAAAATTTGCATATATGATTAAATATTAGTATCTTTGTAGTGTAAATAATAAATAATAATATTCACTTTAAAATCCAAAAATTATGGATAAGCAAACAGAAATAAAAACATTGAAGTCTCTCAAGTGTGACACCTATTTTGCAGCATTCTTTGGAGAAGACATCGATCAGATGTGTCGGAATATCAGTAACGATTTTCCACTTGGATTGGGTTGTAATTTTTCAAAGAAGGCAGAGGTTCTTGAAAAGAAGTTGCATGAAGAGCAGAAAGCTCACGACAAGGATATGCTTGACTTTGTTGAGGAGTTGCTCGTAACAGAGGCAAAGGGTGGAAATTCACTTAATGTTGCGATGGCGAAAATCGGTATGGATAACACCATTAAGATTAAACGCAAAAATAAGATTCCACTTAGTGAGAAGGAGATTGATTATTTGGTTTCAAAACTTGATTAAATTATAGGAGATACAATATGTTAGACAGAACAAACATTCACTTTAAGAAAGCTGTAGAAGCTATATTGGAAAAGGTAAAAAGAAATAAGGGGCATGTAACGTTAGGTCTTGGTACAGATTACTTAGACATCTGTTTATTTAAAGAAGACAGCAAAGTTTTTTATCATGACATGATTTGTAATTTTCATACTAAAGACGAAATCCGCCAGAAGATAGATAACTTCAATAAAATGTATTACGCATGCAGACAATTAAAAAAGAAAGGAGATCGCCATGAGTAAGGAGTATATTGGAACAGATTGCTATAATCGCAAGATGGAGCTTTACCATATCGGCAATGAAGTTTATTGTGACCACATCAAAAACGGAGTTGTCGTTAAGACAAACAGCATAACGGTAGATAACCGCATTCTCAGATTGTTCGGCAGTCCTCATACAAGCGGAGCATATATCTTCGATGAGATAGCAAGAATGTATGGAAAGAAATTATAAGCAATGAAGCATATTTCTTACAACAGAGAACAGACAGGTAAGTGTTATTATGAAGACACAACAATTTTTCTCTCTGATACAGAAGAGGAATACAATGAGGCGAAGAAGAAGTATACTGCCCAAGCAGAAAACAAGAACTATGAAGCTTTCACGGAATTTGAGGATAATATTAAACTCAACATTCAAGGTGGAGAGTTCACTGGCTTCTCTGTCACAGAAAGAAGTATGACGCAAAAACGTACAATGATTATTTTGAAATAAACCTACTTTCACTTTTAAAATTAGACGTTATGACAACAATTGAAGTTTTCTTACCATCGGATTTGGTTGCTTCATTCAAGAAGTTTGCCGATAAAACCAAAAAGAATGTTGAAGGTTTCACCTACACCATAGGAAAGCCTTACGAAAAGTTGTTCTACCATTTCGTCATTGAGGGAAACGGAATGGCAGGTAAGAAGAGAATGGTATTTCATGAGGTCTGTGACCTCACCATCAATATGCCCGACGAGAGTGATTGGCGTTTGGTTGCAACCTACAAGGATGACGCTTTTACACCTGCAGACCCAACCAAGGAACTTATCTTTAAGAACCCTGCGCACGGAGCAGATTACGGAAAATGCGATTTCTGCGGCCATTGGTGCAAGAACTCCTATGTGGTTGAAAACGTAAAGACAGGAGAAGAATTGCAAGTTGGCTGCGAGTGTATTAAGAAGTTCGGGCTGAAACATATCAGATTTATTTCTGACTTCACTAATAAGCTCTACGAGGTCTATGATTATAGAATCAGTTATGCAACAGATAATGAGTTTGGTGACATTGAGGAATGGGGCGGCAGAAAGGATTCAAGCTACAAGAATGCTATTCTTAAATCCAATCTCATTATGGCTGCGAAAGCTCAGTATGATATTTGCCCAGTCTATAAGAAGGGAACAAAGATTGAGCACGTCCGTTACCGCTCGGCAACTTTGGATGGTATCGATACCATCTTGAATAGCGGTAAGTTAAAGGTGGATGAAGCTTACGTGAAGGCGGTTTGCGAGTTCGGTGCAAAGATTCAGCCTAAAACAGAGTTTGAAGAAGATATGCTTGCCGTAGCAAAGAACTTCTACTGCTTCCAAGAGCAAGATGTATATGCTTTCTTCCTGGTAAAGGCTTACGAAGATAGCTTGAAGCCAGAGTTGAACCTTCCGAAAGGATGCCAAGTAAAAGTATGTGGTCAGGTCATTCAGAAGCGTTTCGAGGAGTCTTACTTCGGAATGATGGAAATCAACACCATTCTTACCGATAAGGGTGTTACCTGTGAACGCTACGGAAAGGTACCTACCACCGAGGATAAGCGCACTTCATTTTACGCAATTGTGAAAGGGGTATTCAATGGAAAGGTTAGCCTAGACAGAGCTACAAAGAATCCAAAGAAGGGAATTGGTGTAGTAATAGAGATTTAGTTATGAGCGCATTCAACATCAACACCTATTATGGCTGTGAAACTTGCGAAGCAGCCAACGAATATGGTAATGGTTGCAAGCATGGTCTGTTATTCCCTGTCCTGCTTGTGATGGCTAATAAAAGGGAATGCCCAAATTATAGATTTCAAAGAAAGGAATAGGATGAGTTATAAAGACAGAATAGAATTAGAGCGACTTTTAGGTAGTTTTGTAACATCACCTAAAAGCCTTCTATCAGAAAAAGAGGTCAAATTGCTAAGAAAAGCCATGCGACTTATTGGTAGAGTAAATAAGAGATACGCGGATTTATAAATGTAAATACGAAACGATATGAAATTGCAGGTTTATTTCTTATACAGAACCGATGAGCACCTATCTACAGGAAGTAAGGAATTACTCTTCATCGGCAACCTTCCAAATTGCATGAAAGCAGCAAGGAAGTTTAATGCTACAGATACTCAGATTAATGAACTCGGGTATCAAAAGCAAAGTCAGCTAAACAATGTAGGTTACGAGTTTATGCTAGAACAGCATACCCTTAACGAATATATAGTAGAACCATAAAATATACGATTATGAAACCGATATTTCTTACAAGTAGGCTAGCTTTTATTGCTTGCGATGAAGATGAATGTTTACATTTGTTTACTACTCCACCAGTTCGAGGATTTTATAATTGGGAAAGCAATGGTGTTGGTCATTGTTTTGATATTGACGAAAGCTATTGTGAAGATTTAGGCATTGATGTGCCAACTTGGGATGATGAAGAGCCGATAGAAGTAGAAATCGACATTCATATTAGTAAACACGAAGAATAACAAAATATTCAGCCCTCGCCAGTACGGATAAGGCAACATTATGACAGCATTAGATTTTAACGACAGAGGACATGCTTTCGTTTCATTCAATGAGTTTAACAACTATATGAATGAACTTCGTAAGCAAGGTGATTACATAAGAGAACGAAACAACGTTACGTATTACTATTCAGAAGGAGGATGCATCGTAGGAAAGTATCTTCATGAAAAAGGCTATGGGGAAACTTACTGATACCCCATAGCCTAAATTTCACAAAGCTTCATCTACGAGTTCCTCTAAAGACTTGTCAGAAGCTACAGCATCAAAAACCTTGCGTATAGCCTTATCTGCCATACGTTGGTTGACATTGATATAGTGTCCAATGACTTTTCCTTCTGTTGATACAGAATCACCAAGGCAATACTCAATTATTGAATCTTTAATCATCAGCTCATTCGCTAATTGTGCGAAAGTCTTTCGTGCAGAGTAAAAAGTCAATCTTTGTTTATCAATTCCGGTTAAATCTGAAATAACTTCAAGCCCCCTTCTGCAGGTGCCATTAAAACTCGGGAGGGTTCTACCCTTAAAACTGATAACCTTTCCGTTTTCATCTAGTATTCTGCTAATAAACATACGAGCTTCCGGTTGTATTGTGAAAACCGTATTGGGAGCATTTTTTCTCCTAGATGCCGTTTTCTGCCTTTTGAAAGACACCTCATCTTTTGTCAAGTCTGTAGATATAATATCGGCCATATTCATTCCACACAGAAAGAAAGACGACATAAAATAATCCCTAGCCAAAGTAACAATTCTTCCATGCTCTTTTACACTAAGTGGTAAGTCGCGAATTTTACGTATATCTTCTATCGAGATCGCGCAATCTCTTATCGCAGAAGAAGGAATCGTGACATCAGTAAACGGATGCACATCATAAGATACGTATTTGTGTCTTATTGCGTAAGCAACGACAAACTTAAGATATTTCATTCTCATCCTCACGGTTGTGTCACTCAGTTTCTTCTTGAGAGAAGCCATATAATCATTCACCTTTGATGAAGTAAGATTCTTAATAAAGAAATTCTTACCAAAGAAATGTTCTACCTCGTAATATCCCCAATCGTATAAAACTCTAGTGGATTTAGCTATACCTTTGACTTCTAGCTTTTTTATATATTCATTTGCTACATCTAGAAGTAAATGTGGTTTCTCAGAAAGCATTCTGCCTTCTATTTCGCTTACGAGTTGAGAACATGTAAGATACTCAGCATCATCAATGGAATCATAAGCCTCATAAATTTTAGACATCTTTAATGCCAGTTGCTTATTGATATAAGATGCCTTGTCTATGCCGACCACGACACCATTACACAGATTGTTCTCAGAAGGAACTGTAAATCTCGTTAGAAAGTAACGTGTTGTTCCTTTATGGCTGATGGCAATCCTTATCTTATGAGAGCCGTCAGCTAAAACCTTGGCTTGCAATATACAAATTCTCAGTTTCATTTCCGACAATGTTTTGGTTCGTAAAATATAAAAAGACAATATTCCGACAATAGTTTTATATCTACTTCTAGACACGCATAATCAATACAAATCTTTATGTATCAAAGACTTACTATCAATATCAACATGTTACAAAACTTCCTTACATGATATTCTTGAATCATTTACTTTGAACTTTGAGCTTTGAACTTTATGATTAGTTTTATAAAAGTGACAAGTGACCGATTCCATATTACGGATTTCGCATTACATTCACAATTCACTTTTCACTTTCACTTTTTCATGCTTCCATTGTAGCCAGCACTTCGAGCGTATCCAGCTGATACATGGTGAACTTACCATCTTCCAATGTTGCAAAGGTTGGCGGATTGCCACCCTTCGGGAAGGTGATGCTGCCGGTATTTACGATGGCCTGCCCCTTCTCGTTATGAGAGAGTTCCCAGAGATGGGAGTGGCCATAGATCATAGCCTCGTAAGGACCCTTCGGCATGTTTTCCTTATTGTATACATGTCCATGAGTCAGAAGATAGCGCTTGCCTCCGTCTACCAGCAAGGCATAGGTCTCCATGATAGGGAAATCGAGGAGCATCTGGTCTACTTCCGCATCGCAGTTGCCACGCACGGCGATAATCTTGTCTGCCAGCGCATTCAGTCTTTCTACGATACCCTTAGGATCGATTCCTTCCGGAATGCGGTTGCGGGGACCATAGTTGATGATATCCCCCATGATGCACATCATGTCACAATGTTCAGCCTCGAAGAAATCGAGGACCTTTTCCAGGGCTGGCAAACAGCCGTGGATATCTGAGAATAAAAGATATTTCATTCGTTCCTTCTTATGTTTGTTATGCTTTTGTCTTTTATGCATTGAATTGCAAGCGCAAAATTAAGCAAATAATCCGAAACACCCAAACATTTCAACGTTTTTTATATAT
>ERZ1034781.415-NODE-415-length-22840-cov-10.958350_pt1 | contig 22840 bp, 23 predicted proteins | sample MGYA00520700_ERZ1034781 | MGnify/ENA primary metagenome ERZ1034781 (study PRJEB33766, sample SAMN09781709) | gut metagenome | biome: gut microbiome | host: Homo sapiens | place: Madagascar | study: EMG produced TPA metagenomics assembly of the PRJNA485056 data...
CCCTCCCTCAGAGCCGGTTTGCCTTATTGTAGCGCCTGCTGAAAAAATGGTCAAGCGGGCGAAAAGTCATACTTTTACATCGAGACCTCTTGACACAGCGCAGAGGATATCGTATTCTGCTAGGGTTGCAGTGCGCAAGTGCGCAAGCTGCATATCGCGGACAGCTGCCGCGATCATAAAAAACGTGTGGATTTTTACAGCAGAATTGCTACTTTTCGCCACACAATGACCTCGCAAGGGTCATTGTGTGGCTTTTTTGTGCGCCGGAAACCGGCTGCAAGCCGATGCTGTGCCCGCCACATTTTTACTTTTTACAGATAGCCGAGGGAAAAGGCACGGGTTTTGCCCGCTGGGCAAAGCAGCACAACTTAAAAGAGATGTCCCGGACGCTGGTTTTCTTACAGGAGCATAAAATCGGCAGCATTGAGGAAATGCAGGAACGTGTGGATGCAGCAACTGCTTGCTATCACGAGTTGGGCGATTCCATTAAAGCTGCAGAAGCGCGCATGACCGAGATTGCTGTTCTGAGGACGCACATCGTTAATTATGCCCGGACACGTCCGGTCTATGATGCCTACCGCAAGACTGGATACAGCAAGCGTTTTCTGGAAACGCACCGCACAGAGATCACGCTACACAAGGCGGCGAAAGCAGCGTTTGACGAATCCAATTTGAAAACGCTCCCCAAGGTCAAAGAGTTGGACGCAGAATATTCCAAGCTGCTGACAGAAAAGAAAGCACGCTACCCGGACTATCGCAAAGCGAAAGAAGAAATGCAGGAGCTTCTTCGTGCAAAGAAAAATGTAGAACTGTTCTTTGCAGAGGAAAAGAGTGGCGCTGAAAAAATGAAGTCCCGATAAACGAAGATAGCCTAGGATTCTTCCCTTATGGAAGAGCCCTAGGCTATCTTTTTTTGTTATAGAAGTGTTTGGAACAAACGCGCAGACTGCATCGCACGATGCAGAACGAAAGGGGATTGGGCACAGCCCAACAAGCATTTTGAATTTGGATTTTGAAAAATCCGATTCAAAAATCGCAAGTTGGTACCAAGTTGCACTGCTTGCGTATTCTATGAACCCTTTCGGACGGCATGCGAAGGAATTCCATTTTCAAGCTTCATGTGAAGCCTTTCTCGAAACCAGTCCCGTTTCACACTGATATAATCTGCAATATCTTCCCATGTCTCGCACCCAGCGATTATGCGGAACACCGCAGTTCTCCTAGAAGTACTGAAAAACGGAAGCTTGGCTTCAGTCCGGCCAGCACGCACATGCATAGCAAATCCATTCCCTTATTGGCCTGATTTTCGTGCTTTATTCTAGCAGATTTTTCCGGCAGATACAACGCACATCTCCGGGCAACAAGCTTTTTGCATTATTTCATGATCGCATCCAGTTCGTTGAATTCCTTGATCTTGGGCGCTTTTATCTTGGTCTGTGCGGGCTTTTCCGGCACGGCCAGCGCAAGCCATGCGTCCATAATATAGTCGCACTGCTGCTGCGTGCCATACAGCTGTTGCGTGTTTGCAATCGTATAAAGGTCATAGCTGCCGATGCGGCGCTTGTATTGGCAACGGAACGCCGGGCAGTCCGGAACAAACAGGGTCAGTTCCTCGGCACGGCCATCCTGCGCGGGCAGAGTAACTGCCAGATAGTTGAAGTCGTGTACTTTCACCGTCCGGCTGCCGTCCGCACTACAGGGGATTTCCGCATCGACCACGATGCGCGGGGTCTGGCGCTTTTCGTTAAAGGGAGTCTGCGCACGCTTGGCAAGGTTCAGGCTCAGGTCATCGTAAAAACCGCTAGCTCTTTTGATCTCGGCAGGCAGGGTGGGCACGCGGTCATACAGGATCGCCAGCCAGTGATCGTAGCTGTCGTTGAACGCGGTGATCTTGAACGAATAATTCCACAGTCCGTCCTTATTTTGCATCACATACACCGTTGCAACGCTCAGGCTCACGCGGTATTTTCTGGTTGTGATTTCCAACCGGATGTCTTCATCCGGCGGCAGATAGTGCGGTAGAGCTACCTGCACAGCAGCGCCATTCTCCGAGATGTTTTTGGTCACGCAGTCATACACAACACCCCTGGTCACGAGATGCCCGGGCAGAGTCACCTGCACACGCTCAGAACTGCGATACACAGTGCGGCCGTCCACGAAGAACAGTGACATGATCAGCATGAACATGTTGTTCACCAACCAGAACAGCACCACAATAGGGCCGAAGGAGCCGCTGTCAAACATGATCAGGATGCATTTTATGATACCGATCACTGAGAGGATGATCAAAATCAGGAACGGAATGGCGTAGATCAGATTTTCACCACGCTGCGTCTTCTGGCGCTCCTTCTGCGTGACCTTGAATTTTTTCAGCGAGATGCCCACCGACTCCAGCAGGATCGGCAGGAGCATAAAGGGAAACAGCGCTGTCTCATAGATTGCCGTCCACTTGGTGGTGCGGATGTTCTGGCTGAGCGAGCGCAGGCTGATATTACTGCTGATATACATGGGCAACCAAAACAGCAGCACTTCCCACAGCGTGCAACGGAACACCATAAAACCAAAGACAGCATAAAGGATGGGCGACATGATGTAGCACAGCCGCTTGAGCGGTGCATACCAGTACCACACTGACGCCCAGTAGTTCATCCTCTGGGCAAAGGTCATGTCCTTGGAGGTAAAGATGTGCATCTTCCGCCCGGTAGCGATCACACCGCGTCCCCAGCGCACGCGCTGCTGGATCAGCCCCTGCAGGGTGTTGGCATTCATGCCGGAGGCCAGTACCTCGCCCACACCCAGACTAACATAACCTTTTTTCTCGATCAGCAGGCCGGTCGCAAAATCCTCGGTGATGGCTTTGGTATAAAAGCCGCCCACATCCTGCAGCGCACGGCGGCTGATGATGGTGTTGGAGCCGCCATAAATCACGCTGTTGGTGCGGGTGCGGGCAACCTGAATGTCCCGGTAAAAATAGTCCTGCTCGTTGGGAACACGCTGCTCAGAAAACAAATGAAACTGGAACAGATCCAGATCATAAAAACTCTGCGGCGTCTGCACAAAGCCCAGCCAAATCTGATCTTCCGGCGCAAGACCGCGGTTTTTGATCTCCGCGTCCACAAAATACGGGATCGTCCGCATCAGAAAGCAGCTCTGCGGAATCATATCCGCGTCAAATGTGACGATATACGGCGAGGTGGTGTTGTCCAGCGCATGGTTCAGGTTGCCGGCCTTGGCACCCTCGTGGGTGTCGCGATCCAGATAGTTCACCTTCAGTTTGGCGGCAAGCTGCTTCATCTCGGCGCGATGTCCGTCGTCACACAGATAGATATGGACTTTTCGTTTGTCCGGATATTCCATGCGCAGACAGCCGCGCAGTGTCTTTTCCAACAGATCCGGAGACTCACTGTAGGTAGAGACAAAAATGTCCACATCCGGGTATTCTGCCAACGGCACCTGCGGCAACGGGTAGTCCCGGACATTGTACATATTTATGTAATGGATAAAGGCCTCCACCATGCCAAGCACTTCAATGACCAGCAGCAGCACACCCGCAAACACAGAGATGAACCCGTACCCGAAGGGAATGGTAAAAAAGATGCGCCACAGCAGGTACACGAGGGTGAAGAACATATTAATAACAAACCAGCTTTTTCGCCCCCAGTCCTTGAAGAACTGTTTGATTGCTGTTTTCATGAGACGTCCTCCCGGAAGAAATTAAATGCATCATCTTCAATATTATAGGGATACATTTCTACGATAATGTAGTCAAAGCGGTTTTCTTTTACGTACTGCTCAATATCGATCTGATCCGAAGTTTCCAGCGACCAGATTGCATCGATCCGGCTACACATGGGTGCCATAAAAGTAATGACCGGTGAAAAGTAGGAGTCGCGGATCATCAGCACCGAAGGACCGTCTGGATTGTCTTCGTTGGTGATTGTTTCATAACTGCGCAGGCTGTTCAAGTACAAGGAGTACAGGGAATCTTTATAAATGCTGTCATTCTTCAGCAGAGTCTCAGGAATCATGAGGGTATCTTCCGTCAGCCCCTCGCGATGAGTCATAACGCCTTTTTCCTCCAGACAGTCCCGGCTGTAATGCATCTCAAACTGCGGCCACAAGGCAGTAAAATCTTCCAGTCCCACAAAGTTCACACCGGTCTTTCGACCCATAGAGCCAAGCATTCCCTTGTGGTAGGTTACCTTTGTATACCGGCTGGAAGCCAACCAGCTGTCATCCAACGGTGCATCAAAGCGCTCCTGCATCGTCTTTACCAGAACTTTGGTCGCTTCAAATGCCGCCGGAATCGTCCAGTGGTGATCCGTGCGGAAATAGGTTTCTTCATAAGAAAGATCTTTGTTGGGAAGATACTCTCCCAAATTCAGCGTTTCCACGCCAAGTCTGTTCAGGTAGAGCAAGGTCTGTTCGGTCAGGATCGAAGGATCGTTTGCGCTCAGACCCTCGCGCAGCGGCACCTGCCCGGTAATGTACTTGCTGGGAGCCGTTACACACAGAACCTTTGTTCCATATTTTTCTACATAATCCTGCAGGCGGCGCACCCGCAGTGCATAAGAAATGACATCCGGATCTGCCTCTCTAAAAAAGGAACTATAGTGCAGAAAGCCGTTTTCATCCTTGATATAGGCAAAGTTGCTGATCTCACGCTTGTCCAGCAGCCGCTGAAGATAGGCATAGAACTCGATAAAGTTCATCTTGCCCAGCAGGGTGTCTGTCACGCTGCTTTCTGCCGTCTGCACCAGCTGTGAGATCGGGCTGCCTGCAGCCGAGGCAAGCGTACTCTGGATTTGCGGCAGGGCCTGCACCGCATTCACAACAGAATATACAATGAGGATACTGAGAAACAGCACTGTAAAAACACGTTTTTTGGTTTGATACATGATTTGTACCTTTCTTGCGGAGAAAATTGCTCAGAAATTGAAGTAGATGAACGGATTATATGTGCCGCCGGCCAGATAGGAAACACACACCGCAAATAGCAGGAGCATAGCCGCTGGATAGGCAATGGAAACGATGCGGCTGCCAAGGGTGCGCGGCTCCTGAAAAAGCCATTGATTGGTCTGCCGGGCAATCGGTGTGCAGAACAGGATGCCGGCCAGAAAAAACAGCCAGTTCTCCCGCAGGAACATCACCGCATAGCTGCTGTAGAAGCCATTGTTGTTGACGCCCAGCATGTTCATCAGGAAGCGCCCAGCCTGATACAGGTCATCGGCCCTAAATAGCACCCAAGCAAAATTGACCACTAACAGTGTGTACAAATGTTTGAGAAAAGAGCCCTGTGTGCTGTTTGCGTAACCCAGAAAGCGTTCTGCCAACTGTAGTGCAAAATAAAGCAATCCCCAAACGATGAACGTCCAGTTTGCTCCATGCCAGATGCCGGTGAGCAGCCAGACCACAAAGATATTGCGCACCATGTAATCTTTGTTTTCCAGTCGGTTGCCGCCCAGCGGGATATACACATAATCACGGAACCAATTAGTCAGCGAAATGTGCCAGCGGCGCCAGAAGTCAGAAACTGAAACTGCAATATAGGGGTAATTAAAGTTTTCCTTAAAGCGGAAGCCAAACATGGCTCCCAGCCCGATGGCCATATCTGAGTAACCGGAAAAATCGTAATAGATCTGCAGCGTATAGGCAATGCTGCCCAACCATGCCAGCATAGCCGGAACCTGCAATCTATCTGTGCCAATCGAAGACCAGTTGAATACATGATCCGCAATGGCGGCAAAGGTATTGGACAGCAGCACCTTTTTTCCCAGACCCGCCACAAACCGACATGCGCCCAGGCAGAGCATATCCCAGTTGTTTTTCCGGTGGCGGATCTGGTCTGCAATGGTGTTGTACTGCACAATGGGGCCGGCGATCAACTGCGGAAAAAATGCAATGTACAAGCCCACATAAAAAGGGTTTTCGGCCTTTACATCCCCACGGTACACATCAATGACATAGGAAAGTGCCTGAAATGTGTAGAACGAGATACCAATGGGCAGAGCAATCGAGAAGCCTGTGATTCCGACAGTGGAAAGCACGAATCCCAGATACTTAAAGACGAACAGCAGTCCGATGTTGCAGGCAACGCTCAGCCACAGAACAAGCTTTTTGTGCGATTGGGCGCCCGCTTTCTGAACCAGGTATCCGGCAAGGCTGTTGAACAAGATGGAAAACAGCATCAGCAGCACATATACCGGCTCGCCCCATGCATAGAAAAACAGGCTTGCCACCAACAGCAGAACGTTTTGTGCCATGCGCGAAAACGACAGCGCATAGTACAGCACAAATACTGCCGGCAGAAAGTAAAACAGGAAAACTACGCTTGAAAAAAGCATGCTCAAACCTCATTTTTTATGGGTAATGCGGTAAGCCCAACCGATGCAGACAGCGGCAAGCAGAATAAACAGAACGCGAACCACAATATCTGCAGCAGGCTGGTTGAGAAAAGCCAGAAAATAGGTGTGTGGCGGAACCTGATCTGGCTGGATCGGATAAACGGTCATGGGTCATTTCCTCCGGTTCAGAATATAGGAAGGCAGCAGGAACATCATCATTACGATGGCGAGCAGCAAGCCATTAATACTTTCTGCATCAGTATCAAAAGTGGTGAAATCCTCAAGCTTTTTCAGTTCCACAGAGATCTTTGCGCTGTGTCTGGAAAGATAAGTACGAATATTGTACAATTCCTGTTCGTACTGAGTTGTAAAACGCTCCAGCTCTACATCATCGATCTTGTAGGGATCCAGATAGTAGTTGTGTCTATTTGTTCTGCTATTATCCTGATAATCTGCCGCCCAGCGGTACCACTCCCGTTTCTGGGCGTTGGCAATATGCCGCTGTGCCTCCTCCAGTACGGCAAAAACATGCTCTTCGCTCAGGGTGCTGCGGCGCAGCGCTGCATAGCGGGCAATGAGCTTATCGAGAAACTTTTCGTCCTGAATCAGCTGCTTGAAGAATGGTTTTTCTGTCATGGCCAGAGTATCCGGATCCTGTTCTTCGGAATAAACGTTGTTCATAGCCTCATCGAAGTCCCACACAGGGCCGATATGCAGTTTTTCTCCGGTGTTTTTCCACATATAGGTCGAATGCTCACCGCTGTCATAGTTGCCAAAGAATTCGTTGATCAGGAAGTAATCCACAAAACTGTCAACATCGATGTAACGGCTATAAGTCCGGAACACATTAAAGTCTTCAGAATAGATCACCTGCTCAATGGACGAAAAATCGGCTGTAATATAATCCAGCGAGTGCTCTGTCAGCTTATTTTTGCCCGGATATTTCACGCCGATCCACTGATCTTCCGGGCATAGACCGCTTGCCCGTGCCCATGTATTCAGCATAGGGTCGTACAGGTTATAGCGGTCACGCCGCACAATGTAACTGGTATAAACATTCTTCTTTTTAGCCTTATCAATATTGATGCGGTTTTCGCTGCGGGAAATGCTTTCGGTCAACAGGTAAACGCCCTGATACTCGCATACACCGTTCTTTTTCAGGAACACCTCGCAGAAACGACAGTCCGGCGTTTCTGGCCGGATTTCAGAGGCAATGCGATAAGCGATATAGTTGCGCAGCATGCTCTTGTCTGCCATGCTGCCATTGAGCACCCATTCGTTGTCGGCGCCCATGCCCAGCAGATCCAACGGGTTTTCCGTACCGTCGGCCTGCAGGGTCACTACCTTATATTGGGGCTTGTCGAACTTCATAGAGCTGTGTCCACGGCGCTTTATGCGGATACGGCTTTCGGCCACGGGAGCGTCCTGCAGAGTAGTTACACCACTGTCGGCGTTATCGTACAGCAAGAGTGTACCCTCCACCCACCGAGCATCCAGATCCGACGTTGACATTTCGTCGCTTTCCTTCGCGTTCATAATATAACGTGGAATATCTTCGGCTACATCCAACACCACAATGGGTAGATTGGTGGCAAAATCCCTGTTGGGTGTAAAATCGCTGTTCAGGCCGATCAATGGGTCGCTCTGCGTCTCGTCCGGCTTCAGCACCGGATAATTAGACTGCTGGTCATCCGAACCGGCCTGCAGTGTCGTCACTGCCAGCTGCAGCACCAGTACTGCCGCCATGCAGAGCACGCAGGCCGCAGCGCCGATCTTTTTAGGTGCATTCATAGACAGCCCTCGTGTTACTGGTTGATCTCGTCATCCTGGCGCACCTGACTGACCGACTGCACGCCATCCACCTGACGGAGATTCTCGTTCAGACTACCATAGTGCTTTTCGCCCTGCTGCAAGAGCTTGTCGGTGACCTCATAAATGTACTCGACCGCGCCGCACTCTTCCATGGAGCAATTGTGCACCCGCAGCACAGCCTTGCCCGCGAAGAACTGCTGCATCTGCTTTGCAATCTCTGCATCGGCGGCACTGGTGCCGTGCACGATGACCAGCACCCGCTCGTTGTTGTGGATAAAGCCGAACAGGATCAGGAAAACGAATACGAACACTGAGCCGATGCCTGCGATCACATAATCCGAAACGCCGCAGCAGATACCCACCGCAATCGTCCAGAAGATATACGCGGTGTCGCGCGGGTCTTTGATGGCGGTGCGGAAGCGCACGATGGACAGCGCACCTACCATGCCCAGCGAAAGCGCGATGTTGTTGCCGATGACACTCATGATGATGGTGGTGATGAGCGTAAGCATGACCAGCGTAACATTGAACCTTGCACTGTAGACCGGCCCCGAATGAGTCACCTTGTAGGCCACAAAGATCAGCGCGCTGATGATGGCGGCTGTGCAGTAGTTCAGCAGCATGGTCTGCAGGGTCAGCGCATTAGTGCCGCCCTGCGCCATGATCAGGTTGTAGAGTGTTTCTTTCATAATAGACTTCCTTTCATTAATGCATCCAGCTCTCACGGCAGGCATTGTATTTTCCGAGCGATTCATTCATACCAAGGTCTGTGCCCAAGGCCGCCTTTACACTGGAAAGCAGAAAGCCGCGGTATTTGACCTCCATCGTCTGCTGTCCGGAGCAGAACGCCGGGCACAGCGGCGCGTTGGCAAACACGTCCAGCGCCGTCATGCTGGACGCCACCCGGCTGTCAAAGGTGACGCGGGTGTCGTTCTCCCGCAGATAGTACGCCGTGCGGCGGTATACCACAAGACAGCGCGGGCGGTAGCACTCGGTGACAAGCCGGGTGTAGAGCTGCTGTGCCAGCGGCTCCGGTCTTGCCAGCAGAAAACCATACTGCCCATTCTGCATCTGTTCAGCCTCTGGCCGTGTGAGCAGCAGCGAGCGTTTGCGTTGATAATCCCCTTGCTTTTCCTTCAGTTCAAGCTTGAGCGTACTGTCGGTGCCGTAGGAGCGCAGACGGATCTTGCGGCGCTGATAATAGCCGTTCAGCTTATCGGTGTAGTCCCGGTCTGACAGTGTGTCAAAGTAAAGCGAGCGCACCGTATAGCCGCCGACGCCGTTGTGGGGGTCGGGCAGCATAACCTGCTCCAACCTCCGCGCAATCTGCGCAGTCTGCACCGGCGAGACCAAATATTTGAACTCGCGGCGGTTTACTTCAAGCACGGCAACTCCTCCCGTTTCATATTTTCATATTGTAAAGATCATCGTAGGTGTGGGTGACCCGCTGCTCGTCCTTGTGTGCCACCTGCCACACAGTGCCAGCAACGGTGAGCACCAGTGTGCCCAGCGCAACCGCCAGCGGCAGACGGAGGATGTCCATCCAGACCGTCAGCCCAGCCATGCCGCCGCCCAGAACGGCGGTGAGCCAGTAGAACTTTTTCTGCACCCATTTCCCGATGGGCAGGGGCTTGAGCGCTGCGGCAAGGATCGTCCAGACAAAATACAGCACACACACGCCCATAAATGCAAACAGTGAAAAAAAGAGCAATTTAAAAACCAGACTCTGGGTAAGCCACTCACTCAGAATGCTGCCGCCATAACCGCACAGCAAACACGTAGTAAGCAACGCTACCGTTTCCAGCAGCTTTAAACCTTTAAAGCAAAGTAAAATGCCTAATGAGACCAGAAAGATATCCAGCAGAAACCGGATAGTCACCGCATCAAACTGTTGTGAACCTGTCCAGACAGGCAGTTCCCAGATGAACCCATTCATAGCGTTTTCTCCTTCAGCAAAATTCGATATAATACAATTTTATGATATCACTTTCGCACAACATTGTCCATAAAAAATGATATATTTATCCACAGATGCGTAAGTGTAGTTATAAGTACAACAACAGCCGCCCAGCAGTTGACCGTTATGGTAAGTTCACTTGCGCCCTGATCGGACTGGATATTTTATTTTGGAAGTCTCCACCTGTTAGCGGTGGAGAAAGGTCAAAAGGGGCATCTACCCATAAGCGGCCTCCCTTGCACCGCTATGGGAATGGAACAAAGCAGTAGAAGTTATATGTCCCGAAAACCGCTTGCGGCATCTATTGTTACTGTTTCAATATACTCCAATGCTGCTTCGTGTCCTTTCTGAATTTGTGGTCAGTTATCTTCTCGCGCCATCTGTTATCTTACGATACGGCGTTTTGGGTGTCAATGGGTTTGGAGCGAATGAAGTGTAATACGGCGTGAATGATGTGTTTTCTCTTGTGCTGCCCGTCGTATTTTGGTACAATGGAAGCAGACAAGGGGGAGTAGATTATGGCAAAGGAAAAAAGCAGAAGCAAATCAATTTAGAGGAAATTACCGCGCTCACAAAAGAGCTGTTCCACGCCCACTACGCGGGGGATTTGGAACGGTGGTTTGACTATCTTTGCCCGGATAGTATCTACCTCGGCACCGGCGAGACTATGCTCTTTGGCGGCAGCGCGATACGGGAACATTTCAAGGGCTTTGAGGGCAAGGCGGCCGATGTGGTATCGGAAGAATATTACCCTGTCCCGCTGGGCGAAACGGCAGCGCAGGTCTGCGGCCGGATCGCGGTGAGAAGCAGGCACAACCAGCTTGGGGCTGTCAACTGTTTTACCATCGGCTGGCGGTTGATCGGCGGCGAGCTGAAAATGGTACACCAGCACAATTCCTATGAGTACACCCAGCCGGACAATGAGGGCGAGCGCGGCATTTTGAAGATGGATATGAACACGACGCAGTTTGTCCGCAATCTGCTGCTGGAACAGCCCACTGGACGGCGTATGGCGTTCCCCAGCGGCAATCAGACGGTGTATGTCAATCCCTATACTATTCTGTACGCCCAAAGCCGGGATAAACGGACGGAATTAGTTTGCGTTGACCGGGTCGTGAGCTGCAATTATATCTACCGGGAGCTGAAAGAGAGATTGCCGAAAGTGTTTTACCCGCTGCGGCGGGGCTACCTTGTGAACACGCTGTATATTGTCGCCCTGCGGCGGTTTGAAGCGGAGCTGATTTCGGGCATCTCCATTCCCATTCCCGCTTTGACTTATACCCAGGTCAAGCGGGATTTACAGAAGCTGATCGAGAAAAAATAGCGGACGGAAAGCGGGCAGCAACGCATACATCCATGCAAAGATGCAGCAATGCCGGTGTTAATACACTCGCCCGCGGAGGGAAAAATCCTGCCGTGATTTTCCCCTCCGCTTTGCTTGAACGGGGCAGCGCCCCCAAGCCCCCTTGAACACAGAATTTCATTCTGTGGCTGCGCGTTCTGCGAACGCTTTTGACCATGATCGGCTCACCGCTGGCCGTGGCCTTTTTCCTGTTCTTTTTTCTGTTCCTCGTCCATTTTCAGCAGCCGATCCACATTGGCCTTTGCCGTTAATGGTAAAGGGGCAGGAACGGCACCTGTTCTTCGAGCGTTCCGACCCGCGGTTTTCATCTCAGTTCGGCAGATGGTTCGTGGAGGTGGAAACCAGATAGTGAAAATGAGGACTGAGCGCAAAAAGACCACCAGCCGGAAACAGCTGGTGGTCTTGCTTACTTATGCTGTATCGCCGGGAGCTGGTTGATTTTATTTCCGACTTTTTTGCGTTCCAGTGAGAACATCATGTCTGGAGTACGTTCAAAAAATCCTATATCACGCCGCCAGCTTGTCCCGCATTTGCAGTGGAATAGACCGATGAAGTGCTGTTTCATTTTGCGTCCGCAGTTCGGACAGATCCGTTTGCTGGCTCCCATAAAAGTTTACTGGAGCTTGGCGATAATTTCATCGGCAGACACACCGCTGGCAAGCAACTTTTTCAGTACAGATTCTGCTTCAGCTTTTTTTGATTCTTCAGCGGCCTTTTTTTCGGCAGCAATCTTTTTTGCCTCTGCCTTAGAAAGTTCCTTTGCTGCAACCTTCAAAGCAGATTTTTTACTTTTCAACTGCTCTTTCAGTACGCTGATGTTGTCAGACAGCGCAGCGATCTCGATTTCAATTTGTTCCTTGGCTGCGGTCTTTTCAGCAACAATAGCCGGATAGTCAATATTTGCTTTCTTGGTACGCACTGCATTCTTGCTTCCTTTTGGTCTAGCCATAATAGTCCCTCCATCTAGTATTGGAATTTAGCTAATATAAGTATATTCTTTCTGTCTCGAAATGGCAATACTTTCTTAGACAACAAGAGCAGAGCTTTTGCGAGGCCCCGCTCTTATTGCTGCCGTTAAGCAGAAAATGAAGGAGATCTATCAAGCTGTCTGTGATTTGGAGATTGACGAGGAAGAAGCGGCAATCGTGCGCCTGATCTTTCAGAAGTATGTTTATGAGGGATACGGAGCAAAACGGATCTGCAACTATCTTGTCGAACACAATATTATGGGGCGTAATGGAAAGAACATCCCTAATATTACGATTGGCAGGATGATTCGTAACAAAGGATACACGGGTTATCTTATCAATGGCAACGTTGAAAAAGAATGCCCTGAGTTACGGATCATCGAGCCGGAAGTATTTGAAAAAGCTCAGGAGCTGCGGGATGCCCGCCGCAGAGAGAAGGGAGAGGATGCAGATTCGTACAGTCCTCATGCCTTGCTTTGTGGTAAAGTGTTCTGTGCCCACTGTGGCAATCGTTTGAATATTACCAGCAGCGGACGCACTCGGCTTCGGGCAGATGGTACTGTCGTAAAAGAAAAGCGTTATCGTTATAGCTGCAACTTTAATGTTCGGCATCCGGGGCAGTGCGATGGACAGTCCGGTTATGGTGTGACGACACTGGACGCAGTTGTAGAAAGCATCGTGTGCATGAAGTTTGAAGAAATTCTGGAGTGCTCCAAGAGCAATCTTCTGGAAGAAATGCGGCGTAAAGATTTGGATGCAGCTAAAAAAGAAACAACTCGTTGGAAAGAGGAAGTTCAGACCAAGGTTGACGAACAGGATGCGTTAAAAAAGGAAATGATTCGTGTCATCCAAGGAACAAGCGGACTCGACCGCGAGATGATCCAGCAGATGGTCAATGAAAACAAGGAAGCACTGCTTATTGCACAGACCAATCTGGCAGACTCGGAAAAGAAATTGAAGGAAATCGAGGAACAGAACCAGAAAGCTGAACGTAATTGCAGTGATCTGTTCACATGGGCAAGCACCTATAAGGGCGCTAGTTTTGAAAGGCGTCAGGCCATTTTGAAACAGTTTATCAAAGAAGTGCGTGTCGGACGCGACTATAATATCGAGATCGTTCTTAATGTACCGCTGGATGAATTTGAGGAGTCCAAGCGTCACGCAGCATCGGCTGGGCGAAGCAAAAATCAGAAAAACAAGTCGCAAAATCCTCAAAAAGTCGGGCGTTATACATCAAATGCCGGAATCGTCGTTTTAGACAAAACAGCAGATGAAACCATAAGCATTGTGCCCAAAAATGCTGCACACGCGATTTTGCGCTGTTAAGACGAATGATGCACGATTTTGCAAAGAATGGCAAAAAGAAACGCCGTATCGTTTAACACGATACGGCGTTTTATGGACTTGAAGGGAGTCGAACCCTCGACCTTTCGGATGCGAACCGAACGCTCTCCCAGCAATATCGCTTTTGTGCACACCTCGCACACCGTGAGAAAGGAAAAATCAACGTGTATTCGTCTATATAAAATATCCTGCCATCCCAACGACCTTTCTCGGTCGCAAGTATGGTCTCCAAGCCGCTGATTTTCAAGATGATGCAGTTTGGGGCGTAATATGGTTGGCGGACAAGTGAGCTACAGGCCCCTGAGATGTAATTCACATGGGGTTCAGATGTATCGCATCCCAATTCACAATAAAACACGATGTACCGTAAAAGCGCAACTTCTACTCTTGATGAATGGAAGATGCGCTTTTTACATTTGGCATCAAGTTATAGATTGACAAGAGGACGCATACACGATAAACTTTATATAGTATCATGTGGATTAAAAGGAGACTCAACCATGAGTGTCAAATATACTACCCCTGCCCAGCACAAGAGCAACCTCCGCAATGTGTACGGCACCTTTGCCATTGAGGGAATGACCATCAGCAAGGACACGCGCAGCAACCTTGACCGCATTGGCAGCGGTCAAGCCAGCTATCAGCAAATCGTGAATGAACTGCGCGCAAAGTACGCGAAGAAGGGCTGATTATGTTCTCAAAATATGATGTCTACACCACGGTGCAGTCCATGTATTGCTACCCGGATACGGATGTTCTGATCAACAAGTTGAACATCCGTGATAAAGCTGAGCTCAAACAGGCTGAAGAGGAATTTACAGCAGTCAAGCAGATGGCTCTGTTGCAAGAGCCGATCAAGGGACGTTTTGCCAAAACGCACCTATTTCGAATTCATCGCTTCCTTTTTGAAGATGTGTACCCCTTTGCTGGGCACATCCGCAAAGAACAAAGCAGCAAGGGAGACACGATGTTCTACCCACCAGACCTGATTGACCGAGAATTAGAGCGAGTGTTCAAAAACATCCACTCTAAGAAGCTGCTTGCCGAGCAAGATGAAGAAAAGCAGATTCAGAATCTGTCGCAAACGATGGCAGAACTGAACATCATTCATCCCTTCCGCGAGGGAAATGGCCGCAGCACCCGTGAATTGATTCGCTGCATGGCGTTAGAATATGGACTGCATATCAACTGGGGCGATACTGACCGTGAAACTTTGATCAACGCTGCAATCGCCGCCGTAGATGATGATATGGCATTCTGCGATGTTCTAAGACAGTGCGTTGAAACAAAAAACTAGCGAAAAACGCCCTGCCGGGATACGGCAGAAGCAGCGTCCCCGGTAGACATTCCTACTGGTCGGGACCCGCGCACTAAGCAACAGCCCACTGGGCTGATTGCTTGCCCTGCCTGCGGCAGGGCCGTGCTGTTCGAATCCCTCTAGGTCCCAAAGCCAGTGCGTGACTTATGTGTATACAAAAGAAAAGCAGCAACGTTAAAATTACGCTGCTGCTAAAAGTGGACCTAGAGGGATTCGAACCCTTGACCTCTCGGATGCGAACCGAACGCTCTCCCAACTGAGCTATAGGCCCATATTGATAAATGTATGTCGGATGACTTGATTAGTTTACCTCTTTTTTCCGAGTTTGTCAAGCATTTGGCTGGGAAGTTTCAAAAAGCAGTGCTTCTGCTCCCGTGGCATCCCCGAAAATTTTTCTTTCTGGACGTCGCCCTCGGCTGAGGCAAACGCAGACATGCAAACAGCGCCCGGAAGGTTCTGCCGCCTTCCGGGCGCTGTATTCTTATCCTTATTCCACGGTCACGCTCTTGGCAAGGTTGCGGGGCTTATCGACGTCGCAGCCGCGCAGCACCGCCATATAGTAGGCAAAGAGCTGCAGCGGCACGATGAGCTGCAGCGGCATGAGCAGGTCGTCGTAATCATCCAGCCGCACCACATAATCCGCCACACCCTCCGGCACTACGGCATCCTTCGTCGTGAAGAGCAGGACCTTTGCGCCCCGGCTCTTGGTCTCCTTGGCGTTGGAGATGGTCTTTTCGTAGACCTGCTTCTGGGTCGCCAGCGCGATGACCGGCACCCCCTCGGTGATGAGGCTGATGGTGCCGTGCTTGAGTTCTCCGGCGGCGTAGGCGTCCGAGTGGACGTAGCTGATCTCCTTCAGCTTCAGGCTGCCCTCCAGCGAGAGGGAGTAATCGAACCCGCGCCCGATGAAGAAGCAGCTCTGGGTGTTGACGAACCGGCTGGCGAGGTACTTGATCTGCTCACAGTCGGCCAGACGGGGCTTGATGACCTCGCTGGCGCGGAGCAGCTCGGCGGTCAGGCGGCGGATCTCAGCTTCCGTCTGCTCCCTGCGGGCCAGCGCCAGCCGGAAGGCAAACAGGTAAAGCACGCACATCTGCACCATGTAGGCCTTGGTGGATGCCACGGCGATCTCCGGCCCCGCATAGGTGTAGAGCACATGATCCGCCGCGCGGGCGATGGAGCTGCCCACCACGTTAACGATGGCCAGCACCGGCACGCCCCGGCTCTTGGCCAGCTTGAGGGCGGCCAGCGTGTCGCTGGTCTCGCCGGACTGGCTGATGATGATGACCAGATCGTTGGGCCGCAGGATCGGGTTCCGGTAGCGGAATTCGCTGGCGATGTCCACCTCGGCGGGGACGCGGGCCAGCGCTTCGATGGCCGCCTTGCCCACCATGCCCGCGTGCATGGCGGTGCCGCAGGCGACCAGATGGATGGTACCAATGCCCCGCAGCACCTCGTCCGACAATTCCGGAATGCGCAGATCCGGCAGACCGTTCTCCACGCGGGGGCTGACCGTCGCCGTGATCGCGGCGGGCTGCTCGTTGATCTCCTTGAGCATAAAGTGCGGGTAGCCGCCCTTTTCAGCCGCTTCCATGTCCCAGTCGGCGGTCAGCACTTCCCGCTCCACCGGCTCGGCGAACTCGTTGTAGAATTGGATGCTCCCAGCGGTCACCACGGCCAGATCGCCCTCTTCGAGGACGCTGTACTTCCGAGTATACTTCAGCAGAGCCGGGATATCCGACGCCACAAAGTTTTCGCCCTCGCCCCAGCCGACGATGAGGGGACTCTCCCGCTTGACGGCAAAGATGGTATCGGGGAAATCCTTGAACAGCACGGCCAGCGCGTAGCTGCCCCGCACCATGCCCAGCGCTTCGTGGAGCGCTTTCAGCGGTTCGCCCTCATAGCAGTTGTCGATGAGTTTGACGAGCACTTCCGTATCCGTCTCACTCTCGAAGGTGTAGCCCTTCGCCATGAGCCGCTCTTTCAGGATGCCGTAATTTTCAATGATGCCGTTGTGGACGATGCTCACCCGCGGGGTGGAGTGGGGGTGGCTGTTCACGTCGCTGGGCTCGCCATGGGTGGCCCAGCGGGTGTGTCCGATGCCGCAGCGGCTTTCGGCCAGCGCCTGAAGCTCTAGCTTTTTCCGCAGCTCGGCAAGGCGGCCCTTGCTCTTGACCACCCGGATGCCGCCCTCCAGCGCCAATGCGACGCCGGCGGAGTCATACCCGCGGTATTCCAGCTTCTCCAAGCCGTCCAGCAGAACATTCTGCGCGTTGCGCTTGCCCACATAACCAACAATGCCACACATACAAAATACCTCCAGACCGACAGCCCGGCGCAGAATGCGCACAGCACGGCTGTCAGCTTTCCTAGTTCATTTTATGTTTTTGTATGGCTTTCGTTCAAAGGGATCTGTTGCGGTATCACTGCCGTTTTTTGCCCCTCTTTGCGGCTGGTATAGCCCATTCAACCGGAGAAACATCCGCCGAAATTTTCGATGATTCCTCTCCTCGTCACCCTCGCGGCTGTCACCCGCGTGGCCCGGCGCTTGGCGTCAACTAAAAGCAGCATTCCTTCTTTCAAGTAAATTCAACTCCCCCAGCCGCGGCTATGCCGCGTCAGCCCCCTCTAAAAGGGGGCCTTAAAAGCCTCCCTCTCAGAGGGAGGCGGCACTGCGCAGCAATGACGGAAGGAGTTACTTTCCCAGCATCTTATGCAGCTTCGGCTGCCAGACGAGGCGGTAGAGCTGCAATAAATTATGGATCGCGCGGTCATACAGCAAAAAAGCCACATTGCCCATGGCCAGCGTCGCCAGCGAGACCGCCAGCGCCGTGGTGCGCAGCTCCTGCGAGATACTGCCCGCCGGGACCAGCAGCAGCACCAGCCCGTACATGGCCAGCACGGCCCCGTTGCAGAGCAGCAGCTTGCACGCCCCCCGCAGAAGCTTGGGGCGGATGCGCTCCAGCTTCGGTTTGACCAGCGGATAGTATCCCAGCAGGAAGACGAAGACGAGGGCTACTTCCTTGTCCGGCACGAAGAGCAGACTGAGCAGACTCACCGCGCCGTAGGCCGTCAGCGCCATCTTCATCCCGCACTCCATACAGACCGTCGCGATCAGCAGACTTGCCACGGCGGGCGCGATGAACATCAGCACCGGCACCACCGCCCCCAGCAGCATCAGCGCCACGCAGAGGGCCGCTGCCATGCCGCAGTAGGCCATGGCCCAGCTCTTGCGGCCCTTCACGGCAGCTCCCAGCGTACCGGCTGGTTCCCGGCGTCCAGCGGATCGACTGCGTGGCGCAGACCGAGGATCATGATGTTGTCGATGAGCGATTTGTTCAACTTTACATCTAACATACTGTAGGCACGGACAAGGTCGTTTGCTGCGGCCAGCGCCTGACGCCGCGCATTTTCCAGCGCCTCTTCCTTTCCGTTGATGCCGTTGACCAGAAAGACGTTGTAGCGTCCCACCTTGCGGTCGTCCTCCACGCGGGCAGCCTTTTCCAGCAGATAGAACACCCGGCCGATGCAGCTGCCGATGTAGCGCATACTCTTGCGCTGGCCGAGGTCATCGGTGGCGAGGGTGGAGTAGAGCGCGCCGTAGATGTTGCTCATGGGTTCGGCGGCGACGGTGTAGTTGTTGGCATTCAGGTTCATCTGAACCACCGCCTGTTCCTGTTCCTGCCCGAACAAGCGTTCCAGCGCAGGATTTTCCTTGACCGCCTTTTCATAGGCTCCGCGCAGAAGGGCGCGGTCCACGGCGCGGCGCAGCCGGCCCCGGAGGGGCAGCTCGTCCCACCGGCGGTCCTGCAGTTTATGCCATCCCAGCATGACTTCCACCTGTGCCGCCAGCCGGATGCCCTGCGTCTGGCACATCATCTGCTTGCGGCAGAGGGTGCCGGGCAGCCGCTGGGCCTTGCAGGTGGCGGGGCGGCCCGCCAAGCTGTCCGCCAAGAGGGCGAACAGAACGCCATTGTGCTGCTGCAGCCGGCACGAGTAGAGCCCGTAGCTCCGGTACATCTGCCAGCGCACCCCCCGCAGATACCATAAATAGGTATTGTAATCGCGAATGGTAAGCTCCGGAAGATAGGGCCTCATGCGTCCTTCCATTGCCGTCCTCCCTTTCCCGCAGCCTAAGCGCTGCACATTCTTGCAATGGTACAAGTATACCCTTTTTCGTCACTTTATTCAACTGACGAATTGTAAAAGATTCGCCTTCCGTCCGCCCCGGAAAAACAGCAGCCGCACCAAACTTTTTCGGTCCGGTGCGGCTGCAAAGTATTACTTTTGCTTATTTTTTCTCAAAATGGGTGCGCTTGCCGTCGAAGCCCTGCTTGGGCATGGGCTTTGCCTTGTGCTCAAACTTGGGGGCCTCGTAGTACATATACAGCTGGCAGGGGATCATGCCGTTGTACATCTTGCGGCGCTTGTTGGCCCGCTTGCCGTAGTGGCTCTCGAACTCCATATCGGCGGTGATGGCATACACGCCCGCGCAGGGGTGTGCCTCCATCTGCCGGCCCAGCGTCCGGGCCAGCTTGGCGGCACCTTCGATGGTGCTCATCCGCTCGCCGTAGGGAGGATTCGTCAGGACGATGGCTTCGGCCTTTGCCTCGAAGTCCGACACATCCGCCACCTCGAAGTGGCAGCGCTTTTCCACACCGGCCAGCTTGGCGTTGGCGTTGGCCAGCGCCACGGCGGCGGGGTCGATGTCATAGCCAAAGGCTTCGAAGCCCACATCCAGCTTGGACTCGGCCAGCGCCTTCTGGCGCTGCTGGGCCCAGATGGCCGCCGGAACGAAGCTGTAGCGCTCGGCGGCGAAGCGGCGCTTCAGGCCGGGGGCGATGTTCATGGCTTTCTGGGCTGCTTCGATCAGCAATGTGCCGCTGCCGCAGAAGGGGTCTTCCACAAGGCTGTCGCGGCGGACCCGGCCAAGGTCGGCGATGGTAGCTGCCAGCGTCTCCCGGATGGGGGCCTCCATGGCATTGCGCCGGTAGCCGCGCTTGTGCAGCCCGTCGCCGGTGGTATCCAGCATGATCTCGCAGACATTTTTCCGCAGCATGAAGCGGATCTTATACTCCGCGCCGGTCTCCGGCAGAACGGAGGTGTGGTGCTTGGTCATCAGCCGCTTGACCACGGCCTTTTTGATGATGCTCTGGCACGCGGGCACGCTGGTGAGCTGGCTGTTCAGGGACGAACCGGTGACCGGGAAGGCCGCATCTGCGGGCAGGAACTCCTCCCACGGGATCGCATACACGCCGTCGAACAGTTCATCGAAGGTGGAAGCCGGGTAAGTGTTGAGCAGCAGCAGCACCCGCTCCACCGTGCGCAGGTTCAGGTTCGCCGCCGCGATCATCTCCGGCCCGCCGGAAAAGGTCAGACGGCCGTCGCTGACCCGGATATTTTCCGCGCCGATGCGGCGCAGCTCAAAGTTCGCCGTCGCCTCGCAGCCAAAGAAGCAGGGCGCGATCAGTTCAAATTTTGCAGACATTCTTGGGTTTCCTTTCAGCGGCCGCGGCGGGAGCGCGGTGCATAACCGCCGCCGCGGCGGTTGTTGGTCTCATGGTCGAGGTCGGCCATCTTCTCTTCGCTCTGGCTCTTGAAGCGGCTCATCATATCCTCAAAGCTCAGGTTGTCGCTCTTGGCCGGGGCCTTGGGCTGCCACACGCGGGGAGCTGCCTCACGGGCCGGGCCGCGCCCACCTTCCCGCGGGGGGCGTCCACCCCGCTGTCCGCCAAAATGGCCGCCCTCGCGGGGGCCGTTGGGGCGTGCGCCGCCGGAGCGGGGGCCGCGGTCACGGCCAGCCGGACGCGGCGGGGGCGGCAGCAGCCGCTTGATGGACAGCGCAATTTTGCCGTCCGGTGCCACATTGATGACCTGCACCTTCACGGTATCGCCATCGTGCAGAACGGTTGCGATGTCCTGCACATATTCATTGGACACTTCGGAAATGTGGACCATGCCCACCCGGCCCTCCGGCAGCGCAACAAAAGCGCCGAAAGGCTTTATGCCGGTGACACGGCCTTCCAATACGTTCCCTACCTCAATCGCCAAAACTCAATACTCCTTGCTCTCTTTTTTGGTGGCTGCCCCGGTGTTGGCCGCAAAGCCGCCCGGAGCCGTCCGGCCCCGTTTCTCAGTTGCCGGTCACATCCACGAAGATGCGCTCGTTGGGGGCCGCATAATTGTAAGAATCACGGGCGACCCATTCGGTCACATCGTCCGCGTCGCCGCTGAGGATGCGCTGCAGCTCCTCGTTTTTGGTCTGCTGCTGTTCGATCTGCTCGTTCAGGGTCTGCAGCTCTGCGCGTTTGGAGCTGATGGCTACCTGATTGGAGATGTACGCTGCCAGCATACTGAGCAGCAGCAAGAAAAAGAACAGCCGGAACACCGTGCGCAGCACGGTATTCTTCTTGCGTTTTTTGCGGCCGGGATTCGTCATAACTCAGTGCCCCCTGAAATCAGCAGGCCCGATGCGCCTGTACTCTTACTTTGATACGTTAGAATTATACAACATCCGCTGTGGTCTTGGCAAGTTCTTTTTTTGCTTTTTTGCGGCCTGTTTTGCGCGTTTGCGCTCACGGGCGCGGTTTTTCCGTGCCGCACGCCCAGCCGCCCACCGGGCAGCAAGCAAATGCACCGGTGCCCACAGCGTCTTCCGGGCAAACTGCATCGGCCCGCGCAGCAGCTTGTGCACCGCCGCTGCGGCCAGAACCGCCGCCGCCAGCTGATACCACCGCAGCACCCCGCCCGCGCTCAAGGCCGCTGCGTAGCTTTGCAGCCCCAGCAGCAGCGCCCCCACCAACAGCACATCCGGCAGGAACGCAGCCCGTCCCTTTTCGGGGAACAGGGCCCGCGCCCCGCCGAGGGCTGCCCCCAGCGCCGCACAGGCGGCCATTTCCTGCCCCACAAGGGTGATGCCCAGCGCCGGAGCCATCAGCGGAGCAGACGGCGCAAAAAGCCGCCCGGCGTGCGCTCAGCGGTATACTCCAGCGCGTCGATGCGGCCGGTGAGCCGCACTTCCCCGCTTTCGAGGTTCAGGCTGGTCACGCTCAGCTCAGCCCCGGCAAGGTGGAGCACCCCTTTGCTCGTCTCGATGGCGGCGCTGTCGGCGTCGCACCGCAGCACCCGCTTCACCCCGGTCAGGGTCAGCTTGCTGCGGCTCTCCAAGATCAGGTCATGGGGCACGGCGGGGGTCTTTTCGGTCGTTTTTGTCATGGCGCAGTTCTCCTTCTGAATCCAGCGTATGCAGATCCCGAAGCGAGTATGTGTCCTGTGACAGGCTTGCCCTCTCCATCACGCTGCGCGTGCCGGCTCTCCCAAAGGCCGCGCTTTATTCGGAAATGATTTCGTACATCTCCCGCGCCACGTCCTTGGTGCGGGGCTCGATGTCGGAGAGCACCTTCACCTTGATGGGCCGGTTGCCGAAGGTGACCTCGATGATGTCCCCTTCCTTGACGGCTTGGCTGGCCTTGGCGATCTTACCGTTGATGAAGATGCGGCCCGCATCGGCCACCTCGTTTGCCACGGTGCGGCGCTTGATCAGCCGCGAAACTTTCAGGTATTTGTCCAGTCTCATAGTCCTATCCCTCTGCCCGTTTCTGCGGAGCCCGCAAGCTCCCGCCCAAACGGGCTTTCTTCATTTTGCTCAGCCAAAACTGACCTGCCAAGGGCTCTCCTGTTAGGAAAGACTCCCTCCGGCCGGAGGGAGATGTCGCGCAAGCGACAAAGGGAGGA
>ERZ1034781.421-NODE-421-length-22628-cov-4.715678_pt1 | contig 22628 bp, 18 predicted proteins | sample MGYA00520700_ERZ1034781 | MGnify/ENA primary metagenome ERZ1034781 (study PRJEB33766, sample SAMN09781709) | gut metagenome | biome: gut microbiome | host: Homo sapiens | place: Madagascar | study: EMG produced TPA metagenomics assembly of the PRJNA485056 data set...
ACTACAAGAGAAAGAATACCATAGTTAGGAAAATTTGCCTGCCAATAGCATATAGTGTGGCGGGAGTTCTAGTGCTACGCAATTCGCATAATCATAATATACGAGGACAATATATATGGAAGAACAACAAGAAAAAACGCAAGGGAAAAAACAAGATAAAAAATTGTGGAAGATTTTCTGGTCAACCTTTTACTTGAGCGCGTTCACATTTGGTGGAGGTTATGTGATCGTCAGCCTGATGAAGAAAAAGTTCGTAGATGAATATCATTGGATCGAAGAAGAGGAGATGCTGGATCTTGTGGCGATCGCGCAGTCGGCACCGGGAGCAATCGCAGTGAACGGAGCAATCGTGATCGGATATAAACTGGCTGGAATTGCGGGGATTCTGACAGCAATTGCCGGGACAGTAATCCCACCATTTCTTATTATATCGATACTTTCTGCCGGTTATCAGGCATTTCGAAGTAACCAGATCATCAGCTTAATGCTCGAAGGAATGCAGGCCGGAGTGGGTGCCGTGATCGCATCTGTGACATATGACATGGGTGCCGGAATCGTGAAGAAGAAAGATGCTTTGTCATACGTACTTATGGTTGGGGCATTTATAGCTTCCTGCATATTTGAGGTAAATGTAGTCTATGTGATTCTGATCTGTGGAATTGTCGGAGTACTCCGCGCATTAATTGAGAAAAAGATCACGAAGAAAGGAAGTGAAGAGAAATGATTTATTTGAAATTATTTTTTAGCTTCCTTCAGATTGGACTGTTCAGCTTTGGCGGCGGTTATGCGGCGATGCCTCTGATTCAAGAACAGGTAGTGTCGCAGCACGACTGGCTTACGATGACAGAATTCACAGATTTGATCACGATTTCCCAGATGACACCTGGGCCGATTGCGATCAATGCGGCAACATTTGTCGGCAGCAAGATTGCGGGAATTCCGGGATCTGTTGCGGCGACTTGTGGGTGCATTCTGCCGTCTTGTATTATCGTAACTTTGATCGCATGGTTTTATTTAAGATATAAGAAAATGAAAATGTTCCAGAGTGTACTGGAATCACTAAGACCTGCAGTTGTCGCACTGATCGCATCTGCAGGAATTGCAATTCTGCACACTGCATTCTGGGCAGATGGAATTGTGCAGTTTGCTGCAACAAAATGGTCTATGGTGGTGATCTTTGGAATCTGTCTGTTACTGCTTCGTAAGACAAAACTGAATCCGGTGGTTGTGATGATGCTTGCCGGAGTGATGAATGTGGCAGTAAGATATGCAGCCGGATAAAATAGCGAATCCATGCAGGTTCCGGTAAAGAAATGTGAAAAGGTGAAAAATATGCAGACTTATGTGGAAAACATTTCAAAGTTCATGGTATATTGTGAATAACTTTCATGGTATACTGTACATACGTTGCAAAGATAAGAACAGGAGGAACATAATGGCACGATATCTTTTAATGAATAAGAACACACCGGTTTTAGAATTTGATTATGATCTGGAAGTTCATGCGGTTATGAAAATCCTGGAAGTTCATGACGCTCGGTATGCGCCACCGTCAACAGTAGATCAAAAAGGAAATGTGACGAAGAAAGCCTTGAATGCCTGGTGGAAGGGAAGAGCAATTCCGGCATCAAGAAATCAGATCCAACAGGTTTTGGATTGTCTGGATCTCGACAGTACTCTTGCATTAGCAGAGAAAAACTTTGGTCTGTCTTTGTCAGATCGTTATTGGATCAATGATACAGCAGCACCACAGCAGTGGAAAGATATCAATTTTTTTGATAATAATTTTACAGATGATCTTGGAATACTGACACTCGGACAGCAGTCGTCAGGACATCCGAATCTCATGTCACCGAACTCCACTTTGGGAGGGGATTTGAACAAGAAATGGAAGATTGTAAATGGCGAGCGGATTCTTCTGAAGACAGGATCTGCATTGTTCCGTCAGGAAGTGCAGAATGAAGTCGCAGCGACGGTGCTTCATCAACAGCTTCTAGAGAAAGAAGATTATGTTCCATATTTTTTGCACCAAGAAGGAAGGTCAACGTATTCTGCATGTAAAAATATGCTTGGCGAGAACGAGGAACTTATAACAGCATATGATGTGCTTTGCAATAAGAAGAAACCATCCTCTATGAATGACTACCAATTTCTGTTATCTGTTTATCAGGAGCTTGGATTAAAAAATGCGGAAGAAATGCTTACAAAGATGTTTGTCTGTGATTATATTCTTGCAAATGAAGACAGACATTGGAGAAATTTTGGTGTAATCCGTAATGTTGAGACATTAGAATATACAAGAGTGGCACCAATCTTTGACAGTGGGACCTGTCTCTGGTGCAGGGCAGAGATGCTTGAACTGCCGTCAGATTATTCTTATGTTGCAAAGCCGTTTGGAAATAACGGAATGAGTCCGGACAGACAATTGGAATTGTTTCATCAGTTCGATTGGTTTGATGAACAGAAGTTGGATGGAACGGTGGATAAGATTATGGAAATTCTCAGAACAAATGAGAATATTTCAGAGAAGCGTCTTAGAAATATACAGTCAGGTCTGGAAAATAATATAGAAAATATATGTGAATATACAAGGAGAGCGAAATGAGCGAACAGAACAATCAGAACACACAGGAATCACAGACACCGCACAAGCGTCGTGTGAGGTATAAAGGAAAATACCCGAAGAAATTCGAGGAGAAATATAAAGAGTTACAACCGGAGAAATACAAGGATACAATCGCGCATGTAATCCAGAAGGGAAATACTCCTGCCGGAATGCACATTTCTATCATGGTAAATGAGATCCTGGATTTTCTGAAAATCCAGCCGGGTGAGACTGGATTTGATGCGACACTCGGATACGGTGGACATACGAAAGCAATGCTGGAATGTCTGAAAGGTGAGGGGCATATCTATGCAACAGATGTTGACCCGGAAGAGTCTGCGAAGACAAGAAAACGTCTGGCAGATCAGGGATTCGGAGAAGACATTTTAAGTATCCGTCTGCAGAACTTCTGCACGATCGATGAGATTGCAAAAGAAGTTGGCGGATTTGATTTTATCCTTGCGGACCTCGGAGTTTCCTCCATGCAGATCGACAATCCGAAGAGAGGATTTTCCTTCAAAGTTGACGGACCGCTGGATTTGCGATTGAACCAGGAGAAGGGAATCAGCGCAGCAGAGCGCCTTGATAACATTTCCGAGGAAGAACTCGCCGGAATGCTTTACGAGAATTCAGATGAGCCATACTGCGAAGAGCTGGCGAAAGCAATTACAAATGAGATTCGCAGAGGCAATCGCATCGATACAACAACAAAGCTTAGAAATGTGATCGAGAAGACTTTGGATTTCCTTCCGAATAATAAAGAAAAGAAGGACATTATCAAGAAGACTTGCCAGAGAACATTCCAGGCACTTCGTATTGATGTCAATAATGAATTCGAAGTGCTGTATGAATTCATGGAGAAACTCCCGGGAGCATTAAAACCGGGCGGAAGAGTAGCAATTCTTACATTCCATTCCGGAGAGGACAAGCTTGTAAAGAAAGCACTCAAAGCAGGATATAAAGAAGGAATCTATTCCGAATATGCAAGAGATGTGGTACGTCCGTCAGCACAGGAATGCGCGCAGAACGGAAGAGCAAGATCCACGAAGATGCGCTGGGCTGTGAAGGCAGAATAGTTGACTTCAATATAATGAAATGTTATAGTTAGTCAGAAATAATAGCGTTCGGTGCTGTTTGATCAGGGATATTTGAATACATATCCTAATCGAAACAGGTAAAAGGGAAACAGGTGTAAGACCTGTACGAACTCGTCACTGTGAACAGAGATGCGGTCTTCTTAGAAATCATTGTAACTGTTTTAGAACCAAATAGATTTCAGAAGATCGCTCCTATACAGATAAGTGCAGAGAATCTGCACATCCACTGGGAGACCGGGAAGGAGTTCTGTATGGAAGAGTCTGTAAGTCAGGAAACCTGCCGGCCGTTGGTGCGGGGAATATATGAATTCCAGATCACGAGTAATTGATTGTACCGAAAGAATCATTTATTACTGTTCACACTATGTGCGACCAGCAAAACATCTCGTTAGGATAATTCTATCCATTTTCCGTGTTATATTTACAACCTAAGAGGAGACAGAAAAATGAAAAATAAGAGCAGATGGCTTGCGCTTATGCTGACGGGTTCTATGATGATTTCACCATTGTCTTATACAAGAACATATGCGGCAGAAAATGAGCAGCAGTATGAGACAAATTTACAGGAAACTGTTGAGGTGGAAGAAGCTGATCCAGATAAGAAACAAGATGAGAGTCAGACAGAAGACGCAGGAAATGTTAAAGAAGATAAAAGAAATGACGATTTAACGAAAGAAGATCAGAAAGAGGAATCTGATAAAGTTGATAATTCTTCGGATAAATCAGATAATCAGAATTCAATCGAAGCAGAAACAAAACCAAATTTAGAGAATAACTCAGAAAATAATTCAGAAAACAACTTAGAAAATAATTCAGAAGAGAAAGATACAGAAACCACCGGGAAAAATCCAGGCACAACTGTCTCAGATCAGGTTGCGGACGAAAAAACTGATAACAAGGATACACAGATAAAAGATAAGACAGGCAAGTCAGAACCTTCTACGGATTCTAACGATTCTACGAATACTCCGGAACCGGAACTTCCGCCACTGCAGGAGGCTCCTTCTGTAACAGGAGAATCTGTGAAAGTAGTAAAAGAAGACGCTGAAGAGTTCAAGATGTTCAAGGTCAGTGAATCAACAGTTGTTGAAAAGGATGACAAGCTTGATATTACGATCAAGACAAATAACACAGGATTTGATGCGCTTTCTCTTGGTTCAAAAGATGATTTGTTGAAAGCATCTGTTATAGAAGGAACAAAGGATGAAGAAGGTGCATGGACATTTCATTTCAATGTGCCGAAAGAAAAAGCGGGACAGACAATTCCGGTATCTTTGAGAAAGTCAAAAGATCAGACCTGGTATGACAAACAGTACTTATGGATGTACATTCCGAATCCGGCACCAACACCGACACCGGATCCGGTTCCAAATCCGAATCCTGCACCAGAAGTAAATGTAGCCAACGGAATCTACAGCATGGACGTAGTTTCCAGTTCTTCTATGTTTAAAGTAGTGGATTGTATCTTGACAGCGAAAGACGGAAAAATGAGTGCCGTGCTTACATTAAGCGGAACCGGTTACGGCTATCTGTACATGGGAACAAAGGAAGAGGCTACAAGCGCAGATCAGTCATTCTGGATTCCCTATCAGGTAAATGAAGAAGGAAAATATACTTATACTGTTCCGGTAGAAGCATTAGATAAAGAACTCGCGGTAGCAGCCTATTCCATTAAAAAAGGAATCTGGTATGACAGAACGCTGACTTTCCAGTCAGAGACAATGAAGAAGATTGCCGATCTTAATTCCACAGATTCTAATAATAAAGGCGATTCCGGAAATACAGGAAACAATGGAAACACAGGAAATTCCGGAACTACTGGTGGTTCCAACAATACAGGTAATACAGGAACAAACAATTCTGCTTTCCCAGGCGGTTCTGTACCTGGAACTAATTCAGGAAAAACAGATGGAAATGACGGAAAAGCGGATAATGTATCAAAATACGAATCCGATACAAGTGGCTCTACTTCTCATGTAGACAGTGGAACAACACTGAAAGACGGTGTATACACTCCAGATCGTTTTACCTGGTCCGGTGGAACAGGTAAGGTTCAGATTACTTGTAATAAAGTGACGATCCAGAATGGACAGGCTTATGCAACGCTTGTGTTCAGCAGTGATCATTATCAGTATGTGAAAGCGAACGGAAATAAGTATTACACAACAAAAGGCGGCGGATCAGCGACAGCTGTTATCCCGGTTGCGTTGAATCAGAACAATAAGATTATTGGAATGACAGATAAAATGTCTGTCGCACATGAGATAGAATATACGATTTTCATTTATCTTGCAGCGGCTAATGGAGGAACATCTGCAAACGGAACAGTTGCTTCAACAAGCAATAACCAGAAGTTGGACGAAAAAGCACCTGAAATCATAGGCTTGGAATATCAGTCAGAGACAAAGCTTGACTATGCAGAATATTTCAAGATTTATCATTATGATCAGGGAATCGTACTTCTTGAGATCGACATGACGAAAGATACAGCCAGAGATCCGGAGAAAGCAGAGGATAAGAAATCAGAAGCGGATAATTCGGACTCAGAAAAATCTTCTAAGAAAAAAGTTGCATCTGTCACAATTAACAGATCTGAGGATGCAAAGTCAGCAGATACCAAGAAATCTGATACCGACAGCAAGTCAGATGCTTCTGTCGAGGAATCCGCAGCTTCGGATAACAACGGCACAAGCGAACAGGATCTGGCAGCAGAGCTTTACAAAGGAAATGTTGTGAAATATCTGATCGTTCCAGAGGATGTGGAAGTTCCGGTTGGCCTTGAGCAGGATATGATCATTGTGAAAAAACCGACAGATCATACTTATGCAGAGTCTGATGAGATTCTGAATATGATGAAAGACTTAGATCTTCTTGATAATATTGTGGCAGTTGGAATGAAGAGCAAAGACTGTACAGTATCCGAGATTGCTGATAAGATGAAAGCAAAAGACGGAGAGAAGAATGCTGAAGTTGCATATGCAGGAACAGCGGACAAACTGAAGTTGAAGAACCTTGTGAAGAGTGAAGTGAATCTTGCATTGTTTACAGGAGATATCCTTCCAAGAGAAGATTCAGAAGAAAATGCAAATGCAGCGAAAGATACTGACAAGAAAGAAGATAAAGACAGCAAAGATGCGAAAGAGACTCTGACAGTAGAAGAACAGACGGAGCAGTTTGAAGAGCTGACGGAGAAGCTGGCAATGCTCGGCATCCCAGTTCTTGTTGATCGTTCTTCCGAGGAAAAGACGGAGCTTGGAAAACAGGAGTGGATCAAGGTCTACGGCGTTCTCTACGGATGTGAAGAACTGACGAACGAGAAGTTTGATGCAGCTGTAGCAGCGGCAGAGAAATAGGAGAGAAAAAATAGAATGAAGATGAGAAGATGCAGAATCACAGCGTTAATGCTTTCAGCTGCACTTCTGCTTGGAGGCTGCGGTTCTACCGCAGCCTCTGGTGGAAACAGCGGTAATAATTCAGCAGGTACAGAAGCAACAAAGGATACGACCAAAGATGCAGCTGACAAGACAAAAAAAGCACCGGAGATTGAAGGGCTTACTTATGAAGCTACAATGGATCTGACTTACGCGACAGAATTCGATGTGTATTATTATAAGGATGGATATAAGCTGATCGACGTTCATGAAGATAAGCAGTATCTGATTGTTCCGGAAGGTGAAGAAGAACCGGAAAATCTGGCGGATGATATTGTTGTGATCCAGCAGCCGACAGAGAATATTTATATGGCGGCGACAGCATCCATGTCTCTGTTTGATGCAATCGGCGGAATTGACAAGGTGAAATTCTCTGGGCTTGAGGCTTCCGGCTGGTATGTAGAGAGTGCAAAGGAAGCAATGGAATCCGGAGCGATGACATTTGCGGGAAAATACAGCGAACCGGATTATGAGACTCTCGTTGACGGAGACTGTGATCTGGCAATTGAATCAACGATGATCCTTCACACACCGAAGGTGCAGGAAATGATCGAAGACCTTGGAATTCCAGTATTTGTGGATTATTCGAGTTACGAGTCACATCCGCTTGGAAGAACCGAGTGGATCAAGCTTTATGGGGCACTTCTGAATAAAGAGGAAGAAGCGGACACATTTTTTGACCAGCAGGCCCAGGTGATCGAAGAGCTGAAAGGTTTCGAGAACACGGAAAAGACGGTTGCTTATTTCTATGTGAGTACAGATGGTTCAATCGTTGTGAGAAAATCGGATGATTATATTCCGTCAATGATCGAAATCGCAGGTGGAAGATATGCGTTCAAAGATCTGAAGAATCCGGATAGCAACGCACCATCCGTTAAACTGACGATGGAGGAATTCTATGCGACTGCTGTGGATGCAGATTATCTGATCTACAACGGGACGATCGACGGACAGATAAATAGTATCAGTGAGTTGGAAGCAAAGAATGAATTGTTCTCTGAATTCAAGGCGGTGAAAGACGGAAATGTCTGGTATACCGGAAAGAACTTATATCAGGCAACAGATACGGTCGGAGAGCTGATCAAAGATATGCATCTGATGCTGACAGACGGTGATGCATCTCAGATGACATTTCTTGAAAAGATGGAGTAGAAGAATGGAGCAGACAAGTTTTCATCAGGAAAATTTCAGACGGCGTACAAGATACACAGCGGTATTTCTGATTCTTGCAGCAGTATTTTGTGTTGTGACAGTGCTAAATATCAATACTGGAAATGTTCATATTCCGGTGCCGAAGATTCTGCGTATTCTCTTTCTGAAAGAAGGAGCAGCGACAGAGTACAATATTATATGGAAGATTCGTCTTCCGAGAATTCTGATGGCGGCATTACTTGGTGGTGCATTGTCTCTTTCAGGCTTTTTGCTGCAGACATTTTTTTCCAATCCGATCGCCGGGCCTTTCGTTCTCGGAATTTCTTCCGGAGCGAAAATGGTCGTGGCACTTACAATGATCGTGTATTTGAAATATATCGGAAGATTTTCTTCGTATACACTGATTCTTGCAGCATTTATCGGATCACTGATCTCGACGGGATTTATACTTCTGATGTCGAAAAAAGTGCAGCATATGGCATCTCTTCTTGTCGGGGGAATCATGATCGGATATATCTGTTCGGCCATCACGGATTTTGTTGTGACATTTGCAGATGATTCTGATATTGTGAATCTGCACGGATGGTCACAGGGAAGCTTTTCCGGAATGAGCTGGAGCAATATTCGTGTGGCAGCAGTGGTTGTCGGACTTGCGGTGCTGTTTACATTTTTCTTATCTAAGCCGATCAGCGCATATCAGCTGGGAGAAGCATACGCGCAGAGCATGGGCGTGAATATTAAGACATTTCGCGTGATTTTGATCTTGCTTTCCAGTATTCTGTCAGCGTGTGTGACAGCATTTGCGGGACCGATTTCCTTCGTGGGAATCGCAGTTCCGTTTCTTGCAAGGAAAGCATTTGGAACATCAAAACCAATCGTGGTCATACCCGGAACTTTCTTTATGGGAGCTGTATTCTGCATGATCTGTGACTTGATCGCACGTATGGCACTGGCACCGGTGGAATTGAATATCAGTACGGTAACTTCTATTCTGGGTGCACCGATCGTTATCTATATGATGATACCGAAGGGAGGAAGAAAATAAGATGGCAGATTATTATTTTCAAATGAAAGACCTGTCGGTAGGTTATAATGGAAACTCCCTGATCCATGATATCAATATCGGGATCAACAAGGGGGAGATCGTGACTTTGATCGGTCCGAATGGTTCGGGAAAGTCAACGATTTTGAAAAGTATTACAAGACAGCTGAAAGTTGTTGGAGGAAATGTATTTTTTGACGATACTTCTCTTCTGAAACTGCCGTACAAAGAGCTTGCGTCTAAGATGGCGGTCGTGTTGACGGATCGGATCAAGACAGAGTTGATGACATGTCATGATATTGTGGCGACCGGACGTTATCCTTACACAGGACGGCTTGGGATTCTGACGCAGGAAGATGAACGGCTGGTGGAAGAAGCAATGCAGGCAGTTCATGCGCAGGAGCTTGGCAACCGTGATTTTAATGCGATCAGTGACGGTCAGAAGCAACGTGTTCTGTTGGCGAGAGCAATCTGTCAGGATCCGGATGTGATCGTTCTGGATGAGCCAACTTCATTTCTGGATGTGAAATATAAGCTGGAACTGTTGTCTATTCTTGAGAGGATGGCACGTCAGAAGAAGATTACGGTGATCATGTCTCTTCATGAAATCGATCTGGCACAGAAGATTTCGGACAAGATCATCTGTGTCAAAGGCGAGACGATTTCACATTACGGAAGTCCGGAGAAAGTGTTCACAGAAGAAATCATTCGGGAATTGTATGGAATCAATAATGGATATTTTGACCCACTTTTTGGAAGTATTGAACTTCCTGCGCCGGAGGGGAAGCCGGAAGTGTTCGTGATCTCTTCCGGTGGAACTGGAATCCCGGTTTATCGTCGGCTTCAGAAGGAACACATTCCGTTTGCAGCAGGTATTTTATATGAAAATGATATGGATTACCGGCTGGCAAGATTACTGGCAGCAGAAGTGATCACGGAAGAACCGTTTGAGGAGATTCGGGAAGAAACGCTTCAGAAAGCATTTGTGACAATGGGAAAATGTAAGCGCGTGATCAATGCCGGAGTAAAGATCGGTGCGTGGAACAAAGGGATTGAGAAGCTGCTTGAAAAAGCGGAAAAAGAAGGGAAATTATAAGAAAGAGTCACGTTAATGCTTAAAATTAATGTTTTAAAGCATTAACGTGACTCTTTTTGTTGCTATTCACTGTGTCGAATGGTAGAATAGAAACAATGACGACCTGTGAAAGGAAGTTATGTATAAAGAAAACAAGAGAAACTAACAGCGGAGGCTGTTAAATGAGTGGAGGAATTCTATGAGCAACAAAGGACAATCAGGAAAGCGAGCAAGCTTCTCGGGTAAGATCGGGTATGTGCTTGCAGTTGCGGGCTCAGCAGTCGGCCTGGGAAATATCTGGAGATTCCCGTATTTGGCTGCGAAGTACGGTGGAGGAATCTTTCTTCTCGTGTATTTGATTTTGACAGTAACTTTTGGATATGTTTTGATCATGTCAGAGACAGCACTTGGACGAATGACAAGAAAAAGTCCTGTCGGAGCATATCAGACTTTCGGTAAGACGAAATCATTCAAGATCGGTGGATGGCTCAACGCAGTGATCCCGATGTTGATCGTACCTTATTATAGTTCAATTGGTGGGTGGGTTATTAAGTATCTGGTAGAGTATCTGAGAGGAAATGTGCAGACCGTTGCACAGGATGGATATTTTACAGAATTTATTTCAGATTCTTTCCAGGTAGAAGCATGGTTTATCGTATTTGCCGTTCTTGTATTCTGCGTTATCCTTGCAGGAGTTGAGAATGGAGTAGAACGTGTTTCTAAGATCATGATGCCAATCCTTGTTATTCTTGCGGTTATCGTAGCAATTTATTCTGTAACAAGACCGGGAGCAATTGAAGGGGTGAAGTATTTCCTGATTCCGAATCCAAAGCACTTCTCAGCAATGACGGTTGTTGCGGCAATGGGACAGATGTTTTACTCCCTGTCAATCGCGATGGGAATTTTGTATACATATGGTTCTTATATTGGTAAAGACGTTGATCTTGAGAAGAGTACAACACAGGTTGAGATTTTCGATACAGCGATTGCAATGCTTGCAGGACTTATGATCATTCCGGCTGTATTCGCATTCTCAGGCGGTAACCCGGATGATCTGCAGGCAGGCCCGTCTTTGATGTTCATCACACTTCCGAAAGTGTTCGCAAGTATGGGAGTAGGAAGAATAGCAGGAATCCTGTTCTTTGTATTAGTACTTCTTGCAGCAGCAACAAGTGCGATCTCACTTTTGGAGACAAGCGTATCTACCTTCCAGGATGAGTTGCATTGGAGCAGACCTAGATGTTGTATTTTGATGGCTGTTGTTATGATCGTTATCGGAACATTATCTTCTATGGGATACGGAGCGTTGGATTTCATCCAGTTCTTCGGAATGGCAAGTCTGGACTTCTTCGACTTCCTGACAAACTCCGTGATGATGCCGCTTGCAGCACTTGCAACATGCTTCCTGATCGTTCGTACTGTTGGATTTGAAAGAATCGCAAGGGAGATCGAGCAGTCATCTGCATTTAAGAGAAAGAAATTATACATGTTCTTTTTGAAATATCTGGCACCAATCTTCCTGGTCATTATTTTACTTAGTTCCATTGCAAATGTATTGGGAATTATTTCTATGTAACAAGAAAAATGCTTGTTAAAATAGACATGGAATGTTGCTGTAAATGTACCTGCATGGTATAATATGACTAGACTTGTAAAGTTTAGAAACAGTTCAGCCATACAACGAAGTGGTCATAAACTGACGGTCTTACGTTGTATGGCTGAATTGCAATAATTTTACATTTTAAGAAAATAATAGGAGTGATTAAGATGTATCAGGAAGAGTATAAGCGCTGGATGACAGCAGACCTGGAAGACGCAGATCTGATGCCGGAATTAGCAAAAATCGAAGGAAATGATGACGAGATCAAGGAGCGTTTCGCAGTTGCGCTGAAGTTTGGAACAGCCGGACTTCGTGGAGTGCTTGGAGCAGGAACAAACAGAATGAATATCTATGTTGTTCGTCAGGCTACACAGGGACTTGCTAACTGGGTAAAGACACAGGGCGGTACACAGACAGTAGCGATCAGCTACGACAGCCGTCTTAAGAGTGATGTGTTTGCGAAGACAGCAGCAGGAGTTCTTGCAGCGAACGGAATTAAAGTAAGAATTTACGATGCTCTGATGCCTGTACCGGCACTTTCCTTTGCAACACGTTATTATAACTGTAACGCAGGTGTTATGGTAACAGCATCCCACAACCCGGCGAAGTATAACGGATATAAGGCATACGGACCGGATGGATGCCAGATGACAGATGATGCAGCAGCAATCGTATACGAAGAGATCCAGAAGACAGATGTACTTACAGGTGCGAAGTATATGTCTTTCGCTCAGGGAGTTGAAGAAGGTCTGATCCGTTTCGTAGGAGATGACTGTAAGGATGCACTGTATGAGGCAATCGAGTCCCGTCAGGTTCGTCCGGGTCTGTGTAAGAGTGCAGGACTTAAGCTTGTATACAGCCCACTGAATGGATCAGGATTAGTACCGGTAACTCGCGTACTCAAAGATATCGGAATCACAGACGTAACAATCGTACCGGAGCAGGAGTACCCGAATGGATATTTCACAACATGTAGCTACCCGAACCCAGAGATCTTTGCAGCACTTGAACTGGGACTGAATCTTGCGAAAGAGACAGGCGCAGACCTTATGCTTGCAACAGACCCAGATGCAGACCGTGTCGGAATCGCTATGAAGTGCCCAGACGGATCCTATGAGCTTGTTTCAGGAAATGAAGTCGGAGTTCTTCTTCTTGACTACATCGCAGCAGGACGTATCGAGAAAGGCACAATGCCTGAGAAGCCGGTAGCAGTGAAATCTCTTGTATCTACACCACTTGCAGACGCAGTTGCAGAGCATTACGGAGTAGAACTTCGCAACGTACTGACAGGATTCAAATGGATCGGAGATCAGATTGCGAACCTCGAGGCAGCAGGAGAAGTTGACCGTTTTATCTTCGGATTTGAAGAGAGCTACGGATACCTTGCAGGACCTTATGTACGTGATAAAGATGCGATCATCGGATCTATGCTGATCTGTGAGATGGCCGCTTACTACAGAAGCATCGGAAGCTCACTGAAACAGAGACTGGAAGAGATCTACGCACAGTACGGACGTTATCTCAACAAGATCGACAGCTTTGAATTCCCGGGACTTAGCGGAATGGATAAGATGTCAGGAATCATGGAAGATCTTCGTAAGAATCCTCTGGAAGAGATCGCAGGATACAAAGTAGCCAGCGTGATCGACTACGAGAAGACAGAAGAGACAGGACTTCCGAAAGCTAACGTACTTGTTTACAAACTGGAGAACAACGAGACAGTAATCGTTCGTCCATCCGGAACAGAGCCGAAGATCAAGATCTACTACACAACACTTGGTAAGGATCTTGCAGAGGCAGAAGCTGAGAAAGAGAAGCTTGCAGAAGCACTGAAACCTATTATGGAGTAATAGCCACAAGGATGCAGTTGATATTCTTGAAATAGGAGATAAGACAAAGACATTAGGAGGAGATCGGAGATTTCGATCTCCTTTTTCTGTGGGTGCGTACAGCGTTGCTGATTTCACGTAGTATGAACAATAACGAAGAGTAATGTTTTTATAATGCTTTTCGATACCGCTATTAATGAAAATGCATCTAGTAAATATACAGCATATGTGTTAAAATCAATACATTACAGTAAAGTAATAAAGCGAATAAAGAACGAAGCAGATGGAGGAATATTACGATGTATATAACATGTCTTGATGTAGAAGGAGTATTAGTACCAGAGATTTGGATTGCATTTGCAGAGGCAAGCGGAATCCCGGAGCTTAAGAAGACGACAAGAGATGAACCAGATTATGATAAGCTGATGAACTGGAGACTTGGAATTCTGAAAGAGCATGGTCTCGGACTGAAGGAGATTCAGGAGACGATCGCAAAGATCGATCCGCTTCCGGGAGCGAGAGAGTTCTTAGATGAGCTTCGTACATTCAGCCAGGTGATCCTGATCAGTGATACATTTACACAGTTTGCTACACCACTGATGGAGAAACTCGGATGGCCGACACTGTTCTGTAACAGTCTGGAAGTAGCAGAGAATGGCGAGATCACAGGATTCAAGATGCGTGTAGAGCAGTCTAAGTTAAGTACTGTGAAAGCACTGCAGTCTATCGGATTTGACACAATTGCAAGTGGAGATTCCTACAATGACCTTGGCATGATCCAGGCAAGTAAGGCAGGATTCTTATTCCGCAGTACAGAGCAGATCAAGGCAGATCACCCGGAATTGCCGGCATATGAGACTTATGATGAGCTTCTGACAGCAATTAAAGACGCAATGAAATAGAGGATGAAAATACGAAAAAGCATCTGCACAGCCTGAATTGGTCGGTTGCAGATGTTTTTTTATATGTTAGGAAAGTTCTTTCCTAACATATAAAAAAACGCTCCGCTTAGGATGCGCACTACGGCGTACAAGGTAGGCGTCGCAAGCGTCTACGTTTCACTTCGGTCGTTGCTGGACGAGCGTCACTGGCGCTCAGCAACGCCGCAGGCGCAAGAATGTGCCGAGCACATTCTTTGTTCTATATAGATTAATGTAGAAAATCATGGTAAGATAGAAAGACAAAGAAGTATTAGCAGAATCAGCAGTATAGAAAAATGGAATCTGTAAGATTGGATGAATAAACAGGAAAGGACTACAACCAACATGTTATACGATGAGATTATAAAGATAGTGACACTGGCAGGGGAACTGATGCTTCAGGCACAGGACGAGGAACTGACAGTTTTTGATAAAGAAGGAACTGCAAACTTTGTGACAAAGCATGACAAGGAGATTCAGTTTTATCTGATTCAGAATCTGCGTCAACTCATACCGGAAGCGACATTTCTTGCAGAGGAAGACGGGATGCAGCAGGAACTTGGAGATGGCTATTGTTTCATTATAGATCCGATTGATGGAACGACGAACTTCATCTTTGATTACAAGCACAGTTGTATATCAGTTGGTTTGACAAAGTTTGGAAGAATGCTGTTTGGCTGTGTTTACAATCCATACACAAGAGAAATGTATTCCGCAGTTAAGGGCGAAGGAGCCAAGCTGAATGGAAGAGAAATCCACTGTTCGGACAAAGGACTTGCAGACAATCTGGTTGCATTCGGAACTGCACGGTATCAGACAGAAGATACAGACAGAATCTTTGACCATGCGAAGAAGCTGTATCTGAACAGCCTTGGAATTCGTGCCGGTGGTTCTGCAGCACTTGATATCTGCCGTGTGGCATCCGGTGCAAATGGAGTCTATCTTGAACTGATGCTGTATCCGTGGGATTATGCGGCAGCATCTTTGATTGTGATGGAAGCAGGTGGATTCATCTCAACGGCAGAAGGCGGAATGATCACGTTGGATCAGCCGTGTTCCATTCTGGCAGCAGGACGGCAGTGCTGGAAGGAAGCAAGCCAGTTGTTGAGCGAATGATCAGAAGAATGGAATAGAGAAAAAATAGAAGGGGACTGAATTCATATGTTTACGCATGAGATGATAAAATCTTTTAATCAGTTGGAGATGGATGTATATAATTACATTGTCAGCAATGAAGAGAAAGTAGTATATATGAAAGTACGTGAACTGGCAGAGGAGGTTCATGTTTCGACAACGACGATCCTTCGCTTTTGTAAAAAGGTAGGATGCGAGGGATATTCTGAATTCCGTTTGAAATTAAAACAGGAAGTCAGCAGCAAGGAACAGAAGAAAATCAATATGGATCTTACTGCGGTTAAAGATTTCCTTGAGAGGGTGCAGACACAGGCATTTGCTGAGAATATCCAGGAAGCTGTGAAGTTGCTTACAAAGGCATCGTCAATTATATTTGTAGGTGTGGGGAATTCTTCTATTATAGGAAAGTATGGGGCAAGATATTTTAATAATGTAGGTTGGTTTTCTTTTGCAATTGATGATCCATTTACTCCGGTATTTCGCGGAAAAGGTGAGAGGACAGCTACGGTTGCATTGTCTGTATCAGGAGAGACAGAGCAGACATTGATGCTGGCAGAAAAGCTGAAAAGAAGAGGGAGCAGCCTGATATCTATTACAAATAAGGCAAACTGTTCTTTGGCAAAGATGAGTGACTGCAATATAAATTATTATGTTTCAGAGTATAAAAAAGACGAAAATTATGATCTGACATCCCAAATGGCAGTCGTTTTTATTTTGGAATTAATCGGAAGAGAATTGGAGGGCGTCCATAACGATACAGATGATCTGTTTCAAAATGATATGGAAGACTTATTTCATTAAGGTTGTAGAATGTAATGGTACGAATAGTAACCAGATAAGTAACAAAAAAAACAGGATACACGAAAAAGTATCATAATATACAAAAAAGGAAAAGGAAAACAGTGCATTTTACACAATAAAGTAGAATGCCCTGTTTTTTTTATGTAACAAATTCCGTCTATATGGAACGGAAACCAGAAACAGGAAAAAGTACTGACAAAATGGAAAATGCTTGTTATACTAGCACCATCAAAACAAATGAGAAAAAATTAGGGAGGAAACAATCATGGTAATTCGATTATTTTGTGCAGCAGGAATGTCAACAAGTCTTCTGGTAAAGAAGATGGAAGAGGCAGCAAAGGAAAAAGGAAAAGATGCTGATATCGCAGCATATCCATTTACAGATATGGAACGCATGATTGAAGGCGTGGATGTAGCACTGCTCGGACCGCAGGTAGGATATCAGATTGCCAGAGCAAAAGAGATCTGTGATCCAAAAGGGGTTCCGGTAGATGTGATCCCAATGCAGGATTATGGAATGTGCAATGGAATGAATGTTTTGAAATTTGCATATAAGCTTGCGAAAAATAAATAAGAGAAAACAAAGATACACAATTCAAAGCAAAAAAACAGAGCAAAGGGTAGTAGCAAATGAAAGAGAAATTTAACGAAAAAGTAATCCCTGTGATCCTTAAGTTTATTAATACAAAGGGAATACAGTCAATAAAAAATGGTATGGTGACTTCCATGTCTCCTCTGATCATCGGATCAATCTTCCTGATCCTATCAAATTTTCCGATAAAGGCAGTTGTCGATGTATTAGAGTCTACAGGAATCAAAGCAGTATTAGATCAGGCATGTGGCGCAACATTCTCCATTAGTGCGATGATCGCAGTTATCGGTATCAGCTATAGCTATGCGAAACTGGAAAATCAGGAACCACTCAACTGTGCAATTATTTCATTGGCATCATTCTTGATTCTGATGCCTTCGTCCAAAACAACAGAAAGTGGAGAAGTTGTTGGTGGAATCATTGATAAGACATGGACAGCAGGACAGGGAATGATTGGAGCAATCATTGTCGGATTGATCGTACCGCTTGTTTACTGTTGGTTTTTGAAGAAAAATATACGTATTAAAATGCCGGCCGGAGTTCCGGAAGGTGTAACAAATGCATTCTCAGCATTAATCCCGGCATTCGTAATCCTGACAGGGACTGCAGTAATTCACGGTATCTGTTCTATTGGATTCAACACAACAGGTATGGAAATTATTTACAAAGTTGTTCAGACACCACTTCAGAAAATGACAGACTCCCTTGGTGGAGCAGTTCTGATGTGCTTTACAGGACCATTCCTGTGGTTCTTCGGAGTTCATGGTTCAACAGTAGTTGGTGGAATCATGACAGGACTTTTACAGGCAAACAGCCTTGCAAACCAGGCTATTATTGACAGTGGTGTAGAACTTACAATAGCAAACGGAGGCCATATTGTAACACAGCAGTTTTATGATCAGTTTATCAATATAACAGGTGCAGGTATCACAATCGGACTTGTAATGTATATGTTCTTCTTTGCAAAATCAAAACAGTTGAAAGCACTTGGTAAAGTGGGAATTATTCCGGCATTATTTGGAATCAATGAGCCAGTTCTGTTTGGTACTCCGATCGTTATGAACCCAATGCTTGCAATTCCGTTTATTGGAATGCCTGTGATCGCATGTTTAATCCAGTATTTTGCACTGTATACAGGAATCTGCCCATTATATGGAGCAACACAGATCCCATGGACTTGTCCACCGATTATCTCAGGATTCCTTTTAGCAGGATGGAAAAGTGCTTTACTTCAGTTAGTGATCCTTTGTGTTTCATTCTTTGTTTATCTGCCATTCATTAAGAAGATTGACAAGATGAATCTGGTTCAGGAGAAGAATCAGCCAGTAGAAGATGAGGATGAAGACTGGTAAAATCAGAATTTAAAAATAATAAAAGCAGGACAGGAGACAAAAATGGACGAAAAATTTGAATTGGCATGTTTTCAGATTATTACATATGTAGGTACAGCAAGAACACATTTTATCAATGCAATCCATTGTGCGAAAGAAGGAAAATATGATGAGGCAGCAGAGCTGATCAAACAAGGAGATGAAGCCTTTTCACTTGGGCATAACGCTCATGCAGACCTTCTGACAATGGATGCAAACGGAGAGATTTCTAATGGATACATGCTTCTGATGCATGCAGAAGATCAGCTTATGAGTGCAGAGAGTTTCCGTATTCTCGCAGATGAATTCATTGCACTGTATAAGAGAATTGATGAGAAATAATCATCAAGATGTAATTGAATATAGAAACAGAAAAGTTGGGGGCAAAAGCCCCCAACACTATTATACAAAGCAATTAGGACAACAGGAAGGAAATAACAATGGGATTTCGAAAAGATTTTCTCTGGGGTGGCGCAGTTGCTGCTCATCAGCTGGAAGGCGCCTATGATCGAGACGGAAAAGGTTTGAGTATTATGGACGTTGTAACCAGCGGAGATGTAAATACAAGAAGAAGAATAACAGGTGAAATACTAAAAGGCGAGAATTATCCGAATCATGAAGCAATCGATTTTTATGATTACTATAAAGAAGATATCCGCTTATTTGCGGAAATGGGATTCAAGTGTTTCCGTACAAGTATTGCATGGACACGTATCTTCCCAAATGGTGATGAAGAACAGCCGAATGAAGCCGGATTAAAATTCTATGATGACATGTTTGATGAATGTCTGAAATATGGGATCGAACCAGTGATCACACTGAGTCATTTTGAGATGCCTCTGCATCTTGTACAAGAGTACGGTGGATGGAGAAACAGAAAACTGATTGATTTCTTCGTGAAATTTGCAGTAACATGCTTTGAGAGATACAAAGACAAAGTAAAATACTGGATGACATTTAATGAGATTAATAATCAGGCAGATATCGGTGACGGATTCATGCTTTACGCTAATTCCGGGATTGTAGTTAAACCAGAAGAAAATGTAGAAGAATTGATGTATCAGGCATCTCACTACGAACTGGTTGCCAGTGCCGAAGCGATAAAAGCAGGACATAAGATCAATCCGGAATTTCAGATTGGCTGCATGATCGCAATGTGCCCGATTTATCCGGCTACCTGCCGTCCGGAAGATATACTGCAGGCTGAAAAAGCCATGCAGAAAAGATATTATTATACAGATGTGCATGTAAAAGGAGAATATCCTGCGAATATTTTGAAATACTGGGAAAGAAAAGACCTTAAGATTGACGTAACAGAAGAAGATCTTGCAGTGTTAAAACAGGGCTGTGTCGATTACATCGGTTTCAGTTATTATATGTCTTTCTGTACAAAAGCAGAACCAGACAATCCGGAATATGATTACCGTGGAGAAAAGGATCGTATAAAGAATCAGTATGTAAAGGCAAGTGAATGGGGATGGCAGATTGATCCGATTGGACTGCGCTATTCATTGAACTGGTTTACAGATCGCTACAAAGTACCATTGTTTATTGTAGAAAATGGATTTGGAGCATATGATACTTTAGAAGAGGATGGAAGCATCCACGATCCATACCGTGTAGAATATCTGCAACACCACATTTCAGAAATGAAAAAGGCGGTAGAGGAAGATGGTGTAGATCTGATGGGTTATACACCATGGGGATGCATCGACCTTGTCAGTGCAGGAAGCGGTGAGATGGATAAGAGATATGGATTCATCTATGTGGATAAACATAATGATGGAACAGGAGACTTGTCCAGAAGAAAGAAAGATTCTTTCGAGTGGTATAAAGAAGTTATTTCAACAAACGGCGAAAATATCAATTAGTTGGCAAGATGATTGTTAAAGAAGAGTGTCTATATCAAGGAACGATAAAAGGTTCTGATATAGACACTTTTTGGTTACTGATTTTATAGTATTGGGCTAATGGGATTTGTTGAGTATTTTAGTGAACAATGTTACAATACTAGTATTATCAGATTGTGTAGATAAAGTTGCAGAGTAGAAAGCGAGGGAAAATATTATGCATCCGGTAATAAGCATTGGAAAACAAAATTTCGCATCATTGCGGGAGAACAACTGCTTTTATATAGATAAATCTGACCTGATCAGAGAATGGTGGGAATCACAGGATGAGATCACACTGATTACAAGACCTCGTCGTTTTGGCAAGACATTAAATATGAGTATGCTGAATTATTTCTTCTCGAACCTATATACGGATAAGAAGAAATTATTCGAAGATCTTTCTGTCTGGAAAGAAGAAAAATATCAGAAATTACAAGGAACATATCCAGTGATATTCATTAGCTTTGCTACAATTAAAGGTGCTGATTATCAGGATGCAAGAGATGGAATCATCATGGCGATCAATGAAGCATATTCCGAGCATCGTTATCTCCTGGAATGGAACGACCTTACAGAAGGTGAGCGAAGATGCTTTGAAGAACTGGATAATTACGCCAAGAATCCAGGAATGAAAGAACCGGTAGCAAATGATACAATCTGCAATGCAGTTAAGAATCTGTCCAATTGTCTGTATCGTTATTATGAGAAGAAAGTTCTGATTCTTCTGGACGAATACGATACACCGATGCAAGAAGCATATCTCTATGAATATTGGGAAGAATTCATTGCTTTTATAAGAAACTTTTTCAATGCAACATTTAAAACCAATCCATATCTTGAAAGAGCAATGATGACTGGCATCACGAGAGTGTCGAAGGAATCGGTATTTTCTGATTTGAACAACTTAAATGTTGTTACAACAACATCAGAAGAATATGAATCAAGCTTTGGATTTACTGAAGAAGAAGTATTCCATGCATTGGAAACAATGGGAATGTCACAAGAAAAACAGCTTGTAAAATCCTGGTATGACGGATTTATATTTGGAAAACAGAAAGACATTTATAATCCGTGGTCTATCACAAACTATCTGGATAAAAAACAATTGCGTCCGTATTGGGCAGATACAAGTTCGAATGGTTTGATCAATCGACTGATCAGACAATCCTCATCGGAAATCAAAGAACGGATGGAAGAGCTTCTGCAAGGAAAAGAAATCGTAGTAAATTTTGACGAACAGATTGTGTTTGAACAGCTGGATCAGGATGAGAATGCCATCTGGAGTCTGATGCTGGCAAGCGGATATCTGAAGGCAACAGACGTAGAATATCGAGGAGTTCTAAGAGAACCATGGTATCATCTGATGATTACTAATTTGGAAACAACCGCAATGTTCTCAAATTTATTTAAGGGATGGTTTCATCAGAGCAGATCGAATTATAATCAATTTATGAAGGCACTGCTCGCCGGTGATCTGGATGCGATGAACTATTATATGAATCAGGTTTCAATGGCAACATTTAGTTACTTTGACACATCAGGAAATGAAGAAGGACCAAGTGAGCCGGAACGATTTTATCATGGCTTTGTATTAGGATTGATTGCGGATCAGGCAGATCAATATGAAATCTGTTCGAATCGAGAGAGCGGATTTGGAAGATATGATGTAATGATGATTCCAAGGGAACAGGGAGATAAACAATATCCTGCAATCATTATGGAGTTTAAAGTTCGTAACTCAAGGAAAGAAAAAACGTTGGAAGAGACAGTGGAGCATGCGCTGAATCAGATTGAAGAAATGAACTATGATGCACAGCTTTTTGCACGTGGATTCAAAAAAGAAGAAATCAGACATTATGGATTTGCATTTGAAGGAAAGAAGATTCTAATCGGGATGCGAGAATAATGTTACAAAACATAGTGAAAAAGTGCAGAAAAATGTTACAGAAACCGATAAAAAACGCGGAAAAATGTAACGAAACACATCGAATAACCTCGGAAAAATGTAGATATGAGGTGGATCTGGCGGGATTATGAAAAGTTATCCACATTTTATAAACAAAAAAATTGAGTTATGAACAATAAACA
>ERZ1034781.426-NODE-426-length-22427-cov-12.815081_pt1 | contig 22427 bp, 16 predicted proteins | sample MGYA00520700_ERZ1034781 | MGnify/ENA primary metagenome ERZ1034781 (study PRJEB33766, sample SAMN09781709) | gut metagenome | biome: gut microbiome | host: Homo sapiens | place: Madagascar | study: EMG produced TPA metagenomics assembly of the PRJNA485056 data...
TCGTAAGTAATCAGCGAAAGCAGACACATTGCTTAACAGAATTAAAAATCCCATCACTCGCAAGAGCGATGGGATTTTTCTTTTTAAGATTCTATCTTCCATTCCAGGCCGTTCACCTCATCCTTCACCGAGAAGTTCAAGCCTATCTTCACCATCTTCTTGCCGCTCATCTTGAAAGCATCGGCATAGTGTTTTGCCTCTATCTGGGCGAGAGCCTCCTCGGCACTCTTGTTGAATATCAGCTCCATCACGTAGATGGTATCTGCAGTCTCCATCGTGATATCGATTCTGCCCTTCGCCGTATGCTGCTCCACGAGGATATCATAGTTGGTGAGCAGGGCAAACATGATGTAGAGCGTCTGCTGCCAATGACCCTCATAGTGTGTGTTGTCGCAGTAAGGCACCGTCTCCAGAAAGTTGTTCAGCAGGCAGAAGGCTGCATCCATATCCCCCTTCTTCACCAATACCGACATCTTGGCGATGGTCGTGTTAGCCTTTGCCGACTTATCCGTCAGATAATGAGGCAAGAGGCTTCCATATAGTCCCACCCTTATCTCCTGGTTAGGCAATGCCAACAGGTACAATTTTGTAGGCTTGTCATATCCCTTGATGGTGACATACCCGCTCTGATAAAGCAAAGGTACGATGGTGGTCATCGTTTCGGTGGGGGCATCAAAGTCCTTCTTGCCCACCTCTATGGCCTCGCCAAGGTCAGCTGGCAGGAAATCATACTTTCTCATCATATTGATAAGATAGGTAGGTGTGCCCGATCCGAACCAGTAATCATCCATTCTGCCATCAGCAAAGCAATTAAGCAGACTGTAAGGATTGAAGACATCAGGCGATGGCCAGCAGAAATGATAGCCATCATAATGGTCTTTCAGTTCCTGGATGGTCTCCTCCCTGCTCAGTTCCAGATGCTCGGCAAGTACGTCGATATCATCGCTCATCTGGGTCAACAGTTCCTCTTTGGTGATGCCGCAGATACCGGCATAAGGCTCGTCCATGCTCACATTCTTGATATTGTTCAGTTCGCTGAAGATGCTGAGCTGCGAGAACTTCGTGATGCCCGTCATGAAGACGAAGCGCAGCATGGACTCGTTTCCCTTCAGAGGACTATAGAAGTTGCGCATCGTGTTGCGGAGCTCATCGAGTTTCTCCTTCTCATGCGCCACATCCAGCAGCGGTGCGTCATATTCATCAATGAGCACCACCACCTGCTTGCCCGTTTTCTGGTAAACGACATTTATCAAATCGTCAAGACGAATATTAACATCTATTTTATTGCTCTTGCAATCAAACCTTGCCTCTTGTTTCTCAATAATATCCAACAAATAACGATTCAGCTGTTCCTTCTCCATGTGCTTGCCCTTGCTCAGGTCGAAGTGCAGCACGGGATATTCGTTCCACTCCTTCTCCAGCTTCTCGATGGCAAGCCCCTCGAAGAGTTCCTTCTTGCCCTCGAAATAACTCTGAAAAGTGGAAACCAGCAGCGACTTGCCGAAACGGCGTGGTCGACTCAGGAAGAAATACTTTCCATCGGTATGTGTCATGCGATAGATGTATTCCGTCTTGTCGATATAGAGGTTGTCCAACTTGCGGATTTCCTCAAATGTCTGAATTCCTATAGGATATAATTTTCTTGCCATAATCAAACGCTATCTAATGAATTGCAAATATACATTAAATCCCTGAAACCGCCAAGTATTTCTACGATTTTAACAAAAAATAAATCCCGACCCAGAGATTTCGTTAGGAATCTTTAAGTTTTTCACCAAAGGCTGCTGCAATGTGGGTTAAGAAAAATGAGGGTGTGTCATAAGTCCATGACACACCCTCATATCACTCCAGGCGGAAGATTACTGAGCTGAAATCGCCTGATTGCGAATCTCGATGTAATAGCTGCCTGCCATATCACTGAACTCAAACTTCAGAATGCTGAACTGGGTGGCTGCATCGGATACGCCCGTAACCACAAACTTTGCCTTTACAGGAATGCCCTTCACCAGACGGATATTGGAATACTGACCCCATGTGCCGTTGGCTACAGGCGACATGTCGCCGTTCAGACGGCATGCCTCACCCTCGTTGTCATAGATGGTAACCGTGCCGGAAGTATCAAACTCCAAATCCTTGCCGCCCGTGTTCTTCAGCATCGCCGTGATAATCACATTGTCGCCCAAGCGCTTGCACTCCTTCAGGGTGAATGCCAACTGAGGCATGGTGCACACAATGTTGTCGGCACTGGTGTTTACCACTGCAGCAGGAGTCTTCGCGCCGATGTTCCAGGTAAACTGCTCGGACGAGTTGTTGAACTTGCCCTTGATGACGCACGATCTGATGCTTGCCACCGAGCGCTCCACATCCTTCACTACCACCGTGAGCTTCACAGGAACCTTTGAAGGGATGTTCTTGTTGCTGTAAGTGCCCATACGCTCGCCACCCACGATAAACTCGATGGTGTGCTTGGCACTCTTGCTGTCCACCGCATAGGTGTTGTTGCTGCCGGCATCAAACCACAACGGGGCATCCTTGCCCAACTGGCTTGTGAGCACATAGTTGATGTGCACATCATTGCCGTTGCGCTTGCAGTCGGTGTACTTCAGCGTACAGTCAGGAATGGTTCCGCTGGCATCATCATCCAACAGCGTGCTTGCCACCTTGCCCAAAGTCTTGAGCCATTTCTGTGCCTGAATCTGCTGAACGCCTACACAGGCAAACAGCAGGATAAATACGATCAGTTTTTTCATACGTATCTTGTTTTAAAATGAATAATCCGAAATATCTTGTATCTAAAAATGAATCATCTAAAATAGCTTGGATTGCTTCCAGGTGGAGGTCAACTCGCCCGATGCATTCACCGATGGTGTCTGACTCTTCTCGTTGACGACGATGGATTTCTGTGCCACCTGCGTCCTTACGTAGTCGAAGAGTTCGCCGAAGGTTGTATTGCCCTTGGTTTCCTGCAACTTCTTGAGCAGGAAATAGGTGAAGAGTCCGTGGCGCTTCTCCCGGTAAGGATAGGCCGTCTCGTTGCCCTGTGCCGCACTTATCACCAGCATGTTTCCCTTGGGAGCCTCAGCCTTCGACTTGATGGCCACGCCTCGGGCAGAAGCCAGCATGCCTTCGCCTCGCTTGGATCCGCTGAAGCAGGCATCCATCACCACCGTCACATTCTGGGAGCCCAGGGCATGGAGCTGGTCATAGAGCTTGCCGATGCTGTAGCCCGTGGCCAAGATGCTGCTCTTGCCGTCTACGGGCAGCAGATAGGCAGTGCCGTTGCTTTCGTCAGGCACGCCATGTCCGGCATAATAGAAGATAAACCTAGCCTCGTCGCCATAGGCCTTGGCGATGTTCTGCATCCAGCTGATTTCTGCCAGGATATTGTTGAGCGTGGCATCCTGGCGCACGTGCACATTCTCCTGAGGGATGCCCAGCGTCTTGGTGCAATACTGGCTGAAAGCCACTCCGTCGTTGAGGGCGAACTCCACGTTCACCTCCTCCTCGTAGTTCTCGTTGGCGATGATTACGGCAAAGGTCTTCTCATGCTTCGCCTTGGAAACGGGGATGTCGATATCCACATCCGACCTCAGATTGCCTGCCAGTGCCTGGAGATGATTGGTTTTCCTGGCTCTGTTCATGCGGCTTCCGTCCTGGTTCACTATTTCCTGCGCGTTGGTAGAATCGGTTCGCATCACCACCACGCGCCCCTTCTTGCCCACCGAGATTCTCTGAGCCTCGGCAGGCTGCGCCGCCATGCACAGCAGAGCGACAAGACTTGCGAGATATAGATAGATTTTCATAAGCTTCCTGTTATTTACCAATTATCATCAAAGCCTTCAGAAGAATCGGCGAGCAGAGCTTCCTTCATCACGTCGATGATGGAGTTCTGGAAGGCAGAAGCCATCACGAAAGCCTTGCTGGAAGCCTTCTTGTGCTTGTCTTTCTGCACATAAGGATAGCACATGTTGATGTCCCATTCCTCGTCGGTGCCCTTGGTTTGCTCGGAGCTTTCCTCGGCTTCTTCGCCTGTGGCTACAGATGCCAGGGTGCTGGCTATGGCACTGGTCCATCCTCCGCCGGCGGTAACGGTAACCAGATAGGAACCCATATATACGCTGATGCGTGCCTTTTCTTCCTTTACGTCTACTCGGATGTAAGGGGCGATGTCTACCTGATAATGGTTCATTCCGGCATTCTGAATGGCCACTTTCTCGATGTAGGCACGTGCCACGATGAGTCCTTCTTCCTTGTTTTCCTCCTGTATCACGCCGTGGGTATCCTTGCTTTTGAAGGCTTTCTTGAACCAGGCCATCGCCTTGCCGTAGATCTGGTCTTTCGTCTGTCCGGTGCAATCAATCACTTCCTGGTAGTTGAGTCGGTTCTTGTTGTCGAGAGCCACCTCCTGATGCAGGTTGTCAGCCGCCTTGGTCCAGTTGTCGCCATATTTATCCTTGGCGTATTTCTCAAGTTGGTCGGCGCTGAATGTCTGTGCGCCGGCAGTGAGTGCGAGTGCAAAGAGGATGATTGCTGTGAATATTTTCTTCATTTTCTTTATTATTTATAAGATGATTATTTTTTGTTCATGTTAAGTTCTCTATGAGTTCTTATGAAGTTCGCTACTGCAAAATTAAGAAATAATCTCGATTTTTCAAAGCTCTGAGCATTCATTTTTACCATTTGGTGCCTTTTTACGCTATTTTTTTACCATTTGACGCATGGCCGTAACAGAAATGAAGTTTTTTCAACGGATTTATCAGCCATTTCAATTTCAGTTATTTCTGTTTTCAGGGAGCCATCATGAGGTACTTATAAAATGAGAAAGATGGTATGGGTAAACAAAAAAGCTTCCTCTCAACGGAGAGAAAGCTTTCTTGTTATTGTAGCTTGCGTATCCATCACGGACACTTTTCTTCCATCAAGGGTATACCCCTCTACCTTATTCGATGAGGCATCTCTTGGCTTGGATATGATCATCACGCCCCAAACTGGCGAATAGATCTTCACATTCTTCATACTCTTCTCTTTCACCTTGACATCTTCCATGCCTGCGGTGCTGCGAGTCTGCGTCAGGAAGTATCTGCCGTGTTCGTTTGGCTGCACCTTGATTTCTTCGCCATCCTTTATCTCCTGATACTTTCGGGTGGCAGCATCATAGAGATAGAGAGGAGAAGAGAGACGATTGACGCCTTCTATCTTCAACTCTACGGAAGAAGCCCCTACTACTCCCAGCGGCAACCAATCCACATTCGGCAGGGTATTCAGCGCCACAGCCTCATCGCCTGCCACCGTATAAACCACCGGAACTTCCTTCAGCTGGGCATCATAGAGCAGCTGGGCATCCTCGGCATCATCATAATCTTCCGAAGCTGATGCATCAAGAACAATTCTCGAACGGCTGCGATAACCCGATGCAGATGCTGCAGTGAGGGTTAAAGTGATGTTGTCCTCACCCTGCCCCTCATCCGATGCCGTCTTTACTCCGCCAAACACTTCTCTATCTACCGTCATCGCCGACGTAAAATTAAGCTGCGATGCACTCTGTCCATCCTGCAGACGGACAAAGAACGACTGCATCGGCGAAATCTTCACGTCATTCTTCGACTCATACGTGGTGGTCGACATATCCAGCTTATCATAAAGTTTCAAGGCTCCATCCTCGTAAACATAGAAGCTGGACTGTAGCGATGGATTTGCCTTCAGGAACTTATACATGCTGAGCGTCGCCATATAAGGATTACCCACCAGATAATAATTGTTGCCATCCTGCAACTGCACCAGCGAATAGCTCATCTTGCCCAAAGCATTCTCCTGAGCATCGGCATTCACCACCAGGCGATAAGCATTCTTCTTATCCACAGAAGCAGATAGAGAACTCTGCGGCTGCGAAGCTGATACATAAGTATATTGCGTATCTGCCTTCGGCAAACGGAGCAGCACTTCGGATGCATTGCCGGATGCACTGCCCGATGCACCCACTGTATATTTATCTCCCATCCTGATAGCCACGCCCTCCAGCGGCTGATATTTCCTATCCACCTTATTATATACGTGGCTCCAGTGGGCTGAAAGCGCATTGAGATCCTGTTTCTCGAATGTGATGCCGGTGCCGGCATAGTCGTAGGCATCGTAGCTGCCGCCCAAGGTTACTTCCTTGGCAGAAGCATCATCCCAGCTGCGCTGATATACAGGACTGGTAATGCGATTGTTTACCGAGGGTGAGAACGTGATTGGCTCGAACGCCTCCGACTCCTGTCTGCCCGATGCAGCCGGCACATAGATGTCACCCGCATAGGTATCCTGCAAAGGCGAGGTGAGCGCATACCAGGTGTTTGGCTTCATCTGCTTCTCCACCCATGCCTTGTTGTATATCAGATAGCACTGGTTGAGCAGTTCGCCTCCCGGCTTGAAGTAAATCTGGTCGCAGGTGTTGCCATAGAAGGGTTCACACTCCAGATTGCCTTCGGCATTCAACCCGTGGCTTTCGGTATTGGCATCCCATTGGGCAAGCATATCATATTGGATATTCGCAGTAGCCGCATCGCCCTTGGCATTGCTCAGACGGGTAGCGATGCCCGTGGATTTCTGATAGGCAATGTATCCCAAAGACGGGAAATACAAACCGCTCAGATTTGGTATCGTTACCTTGGTAAACTTCATCGGTACGTATCCGCCACCCCGATAATCCGTATATTGGTTTTCCTTTTTATAAAGTTCACTACGTACAGAACGGTGCCAGTTGCCATCATTGTTCCATGCCGCACTCATCTTGTTGTTGGCCGTAGGATTCCAGGTGGCATATTCCGGCACCACCGCAAAGCGGATATAGGTTTCACCCGAACAGAGCACCGTGGTTCCCTTGGAGCCATCTTCACGGAATATCAACACACCTTCGTACCAGTATCCCTCATGCAACTCCACATTCTTGGAACCCGCAGTAGATGTGGCAGATTCATTTCCCGTTTGCGGCGTAAACTTCAACTTCAGCTGCTTGGAACCTCTATCGATATAATTATTCTCAAGATTCGCCAGAATCAAGCTTTCCCCTATCCTATTCCGATAGGCAGGGTCGTTGGTATCCGAGAGATACATCACATTTGTATATTGCGACGCATCCAACTTATCCTTACCGCCCGCCTTCACGAAGTAGAGACGGGTGGAATTAGTTGCCACCAGGCTCTCACCGCTGATAGGCACGCAGAAATATCCGCCCTTGCCCTTGGTTTCCTGCTTAGCCAGCAGGGCTACCTGAGGCAGACCGATGCGAACCGTACGGGTGTAATTATTCGGATAAGCCACACCAGCATTACCCAGACTCAACTGCGGACCATTCTTGACAACACGAAGCTTGAACGACATCTCATCCAGACAAATCTGATAATCTACTCCACCCTGGGTGATGGTTCCAGATGCATTTGCAGGAATCACACGAATGGTATGCTCACCCACACCCAGCGGGATATTCTTGAACTCGGCGCTGTTTTTTAATCTCGGAGTCGTTTCATTATCCACATACCAATCATAGAGCACACCATTCAGCTGAATACTACCGCCATTATTCGGGTCAACAGTCTGCAACTGCGCCTTGATATGATATTCAGGCTTAGCATTGTCATCGCAAGGAATGGTGACGGTGGTGGTGATGCTACCGTTGGAATCGGTAACCAGCACCTTCTGCTGCACCATCTGGAAGTTGGTGCTATAGAGCGAGCACACAGCCGAAGGCTTTCCCCACGCAAGCTGGGTCTTATCCGTCACCGAATCATCCTCGAAGGCGAAACTAACATAGTAAGTCTGGTTCGACTGCAGATTGAAGTATCTGTTGGCAAGCACCACATGCCATTCGTCGTTGATTTTCTCGTACATCGGCTTTCCATCCACCGTTCGGGTTTCATCCACATAATTATATATAGTGGTGGTTCCCCACTGGTAGTTAGGATTTTCTGCCGTTCCATAGTTCACGTTCTTTGCCGGATTGCCCTCGGCATCCACGAATCGGAAATAGAGTTTCTTATCCGTAGCCGGGTCGATGAGTGCCGCCATGGTTTCCTGCAAGGCCCTCAGTTTGGTGAGGATATTGCTGGAAACGGAGGAATCTTCTGCCGTGTTCTTATCAGGGCAGATAGGCGAGCTCTGGATGATATCCACCTTGGATGCTTTGGTGTAGATGCGGAGATCATCGAAGGCATAGTCGGCACCCTTGGTATCCTTACACATGTTATCCACCACCAGTTTGAAGTCGGTGAAATTATTCACTCCGCTCTCCTTCTGCAGCACCATCTTTCCGTAAACCTGATACCATTTTCCAACATTGGCACCATCAGCTCCTTCACGGTTGCCCGAGAAATTGCCGGAAGAGAACGAGTGGAGCAGCCTGCGCTCCGTTTCCTTGTTGTTCTCATCGTAATTTACGCCATAGAGCTTGAACATCAGCTGCGGGCGCGTATAACCCGATGAAACAAGCGTCATATCGGCAATGGCTGCGCTGAAGATTACCTGCGAACCCACACAGAGGTCGGCCTTGAAATCAGCCTCGGCAATCTGTCGGCTCTCGTCGGCGGCATCCACATAGAGGAAATGACCATATTGCGTGCCATTCGTATTCTCGTAGGTGCGGTCATAGAGCTGGGCTGTATTCCACCAGAGATAACCGTCGGTATCAGAATCTCCACTTCCAGACTTTCCCTTAATATTTGCCGACTTATAGAGTCCGTACTCACCATGCTGCGGTGAATGCTTCGGATTTATGTAGCGATGGGCTGTTTTACCATCATTAGCAGTAGCATTTGGAGTGAAATTGATTAAATCTCGATAGACAAAGCCATAGCTTCTCTTGCTCCATTTAGAAGGCAGGCGAGCCTGGTTATCATCTGGGCTTGTAGGAGCCAGGAGAGTCTGCTCCTCATCATCGTCATCAAAAGAAACGGTGTTGACAGAGCGATAATGATCTTCAAGATAAGAATTCAATCGGGTATTCTGCCTCTTCGCCTTCAGTTCGTTCGCAGTCATCGGATACTGGTTGAACAGCTGGCAGGTGAAATTGGCGATAGGACACTTCTGTCCGCTGCTGGAAATGGCTATCGCCACCACATAGATACGGTCGCCATACTTAAAGGTCTGCTTGCTGCTGACTCCTCCACCATTCAGATTTCGCCATGCGCTAGCACCCGTTTTATTCAGTAAGTTCAGGCTCAAATCAAAGAAACGGGGCGCATAACTACCTCCTTTATGAGTCCACCAGACAAACTGGGTTTTATCGGAATTATAGACACGCCATTGCACTTGAGTTGCCGGAACAACCTCTGAAGTGAAATCCGTCTCCTTTATCTGATGCGCCTCATCCTCTGCAAAGACATGATGCGTATTGATATTCTTCATCGGATGGAAATAATAGTTGGTCACATCATTCAGGTTCAATCGAAGCGTCATGGAGGCAGAGGCATCCTTCACTCCTGCCGAAATGCCCTTTCCATCTTCGTAGGTATAATCGCGGTCTCTTCCTGTTTCCAGGAGTTTCTTCTTGATATCATCCGCCACCTTTTCTGCCGGCATGATATGGAAGATATATCGGATAGAGAGGGTTGGCTCATGCTCAAAGCTGGTTCCGTTGCAGCCATCCACATATCTGCTCACATCGCAGGCGATGGTCTCGCCGCTCCAGGAAGCATCTGCAGGACGGGTATAACTAACACCCACCAAAGTGCGATTAGGTTTGGATGTAAGATTATAGGCTATCAAACCTTTATCTATTCCATGACCATCCGTCATGCTCTGCAACTTGCCGCTGGCAGAATACGCCTTCAGCTGTGCCGAAGCCCTATCTGTATCATAATTATACCATCTGAAATATCCTCTAGGTTCCAGATTATCACCACCGCCCGAATAGCCGGAAAGCGGCAACGACAGTTCCTTGCTTCCGCCACTGGGCAGGGCGATATAATAATGATACACGTGCGTCTTCTGTCGAAGACACTCTGTAGCAGCATCTATCACCTCGTAATCGCCTTCCTTATTGGCGATGCCCTGATAATGCTTAAAGGTCTGGGAATAAGCCATCCCAGGCATCAAAGAAATGATGCCCAGGATGAACAAGAAGTATATTGAAAATAAACTATTTCCTCTCATACTATTATAAATTAACCGAATTCATCACAAATCTCACTTTTCGGGTTAGCGTGATTTGTTCCATTCCATAAATATCCTTATTGACAGTAAGGGTTAGTGCATAGATGGAACTTCCTGCCTGGTTTGCCATCTCGCCTTCTACCCTTTTACCCTTAGAATTCCATGCTGGTTCTACATCAAAGATGTTCTTACTGCCTGCAATCCAGGAGAACGTTCCTCCCTGAACCCCAGAATAATAACCCGCACTCAGCTTTCTTACCTTAGGGACTATGTGAAACTCACCATAATAACCCATCTTAACGGTAAGGTTCACACCATCATCCTCTATCTGGGGCAAAACACCGATGGGGGTAAAGGCCTGCACATCCCAATCTATCTGATAGTCATCGAGCTGGATAGGAATTACCCGGTAGTCGTTGCGGCAAATCTGGCTCCAGTCGAGCATCGCCAGACGGCGGTTCACCTGCTGAGCAGTCTGGTCGTTGTCGATGGTCTGCAACTGCAGGATATGATACCTGTTATCCTGAGTAGCCTTGCTCTCGTTTACATAGAAGCAGATGTTGGTTACTGACTGATGATTGCGCTTTACCACATAATCATTCCCTGTTCCCGAAGACATCGAAGAATAACTGGCAGTCACCTTATGGTCGGTACCCAGATTTGCCTCAGCCACATGCACGGTTCCCTGACTGTCGGTTTCATCATTTCCAGGGAGGAGCATCAAATTATCCGTTTCGTTGGGAGTAACATCAGAAAGCGTCAATCCCTTGAACGTGATATCATGGTCGGTATTGTTGGAGAGCTGGAGTATGACCTTGGCTACCATTCTGATTACCTGCAGATGAATCGTCTTGGTATCTTTTGCGATGGTTACCACCTGCCTGTTGCTCATGGGGATGCCATCGGGGAAATATCCATTATCGAAGTCAGACCAATGATCTGCAAAAACGAAGGAAGGAATCTTTGCCGAATACTTCATCTTTTCAAAGAAACCGGCAGGCAGGGCGTCGCCCTTGCTGTAGGCATTGATTCCGATTTCAGATGGTGAGAGATTGGCAAAGGAATAGAAAGTATAAGTGCCCTGGTCCATTCTTTTCCAGAAGGTATCCTGCGAACGTTCTGTCTCGCCGGCATCATACGGGCTGCTGTTCACTATGTCCACAATCCTGTTGTCAGCATCTACGATAACCACCATCCAATTCTTCATCAGTTCGCCAGCCTTCATGTTTACATCAGTATAATCAGAGCCGGCACGTGAGCCGATAGCTGTATCAGAAGCTACCCCCAAACACACTTCTACCTGATGGGCAGCACCATCGGAAGAGCCGCCGGAACCAATCGAAGGATCAGTTTCGGGAGCACATCCCATGAGCACGAGGGTGGCAAGCACCCAACTCATAAAGTATAAAATCTTCCTCATCATGTAGATAATCTCCGTTGTTATTTAATTACATTATTATATCTGGATGCCTTACAACATACCATTTGCGCACCATAAGCCTGACACTCAGCATGTCGTTCTGCCTAAGATAAACTTCAAATTTATAGTAATGGTTGCGCACGATGTCCATTGCCACCCCGGAAGGGGCACCATTTTCATCATACTCCACAAACGGCAATGTGTAGTTGCGCACCAGCCCATCACGCCTGTCCTTTAAGGTAAGGCTGATAACTGCGGGCTGCGAATTGTTTTTATTTTCAAATTCTGGAATGTAGATAGCCTTGCCAAGCATATCTATATCCGCCAGACTCTGATTATTCTTCAGAAAATGCGAGTAAGCATCATGTGCAAGTTCCTGCACATCGTTGATTCTAAGCACATTGGCATACTGCGGAAGGCAATATCCCTGCGCATTAGCCTTGCTCAGAGTTACTTTCAGCAATTCATAATGAGTCTCCATATCGCTGCGCAGAAAAACCTTAAGCTTTGCTTCAGCCCTCATCAGATTGATGGAACCTATGCTAGTCTGGCTGCCAGCCTCCATGCTCACATCCAATTGCTTGACTCCCCACATCGGGATATAATGCTTGCCCGTACGGGCTACAAAGGAAAGCTTATCCAGATTCGCCTCGCTGAAATCAGCGGCATCATCCACACCATCCATATTGGCATAGACCATAATCTGACCGTTAAATTTCCCGTTGTCCAAATTCAGCTTGTCCACCAAGATGGAACCTGCCACATCATATATATCAGGATCGGAAGTGGAGACGAGTTTCAAGTTTTCCAATCCTCCTATGCTTCTTCCATCCTTGGCATAAAGCACGATATGAAGCTGGTCCAGATTGATGGAACTCTCCCAATCCTCGCCTTCCTCTCCTCCGTGTTCATCAGCCCTCGTTCCCGTGGTTGTGGTAGGCACATAAAGTTTAAGTACCACTCTGACGAAACCAGAATCAGGACAGGAAGGCGATTCTTCATTGCCGCATGACGCAAAACATGCCATGCCTAGCAGAAAGAGAAATATTCTATAAAACCTGTACATAATGATCAGTTCATTTACATGTCAGCATGACTCAGCACCACTCTCCATGAATTGATATAGATGCTGGTAGCCAACCATTTCTTCTCATCATCAAGAAAGAAGACGAGGTCGTAGGTATCCTGGCGGTCAAGATATTCCTGGTCGCTCATCGCCTTGTTGTAGTTGCCCTTTACAAGAAGGGCATAATCTATCAACGGAATATTGATGATGCTCTTGCCTGTGGAATGATTGTACACACGCAGACGCATATCATGGCCTTTCACCAACCGGCTGGTTGATAATTCCGCCACAGCCACGGAGACGGATGTCTGTTCGCCTGCCCCCGAAGAGGTTACTCCTGCCTTGCCTGCATACTTGCTCCATGCAGGATAGATGAGTTCATCATCTGCTAAAAGACTATTATCGTAATCAAGATAGCCATTGCTGTCGGTGATGACGAAATCGAAATCGTCGGGATTCAGGTTATTACCTGACAGATGCTGGAGCACTACCTTGAAATGATTGGTATCCTTTGTGAGTCTTGCCGTTACCGTTTTGATCTGTCCATAGACGGCTGTAAGATCAGCATTCTTCACCATGCCATGGAACAGGGGTGTCAGGTCGTGATTCACTTTCTTATCTTCCCTGTTGACCAGGGTCTTGAAATCTCTGATATCCGACTTTCCTATTCCTTCTTCTCCATCCACACCTTTATAGATATAAGATTCTTCGTGGCGCAGATCGCCTTCTGCCCAAACCTGAAGATCATACGTGCCTGGTGTCAAGTCGTCGAGATTCATTCCCCCATCGGCAAGAATACGATCCACTGGCTCTATCTTGGAATAGACAAGTTTCCCTGCCAGATTGAAGGCATGCAGTCTGACCGTCTTTACCTCATGGGCAAAGGCATCGGCAAACTTCATGTTCATATCGTAAACCAGCTGCAAGCGCAAATGGGCTTCGCATCCCTGCTGGTCGTCATGCCAATAGTTACACGATGTAAAAGCCAGACTCAGCAACAGCAATACAACATTGAGCAGAAGCTTGTTATACTGATTGACACTAGAAAGCATCTTCATCTTTATATCCTTATTTAAAAACTTGAATTTGTGAGTGAAGTGCCACTTGGGGGCACTCCACGCACACATATATATAACCAATTATTTAGTTGCATCCAAATCTACGCTGCTTGGAACAACACGCCAGGAAAGCACGTTGACACGAGCGGCAAGGTAGGTATCTGTATCCGTAGGGATTACAGGATCAAATTCTTCATCAGGATTGTAAACAGGTGTACCGAAACCAGACATGGTGTCGATGGTAATACGATAAGAGTGGTTGCGGACTACACCGTAATAACCCATTTCTGTCTTATTAGAAGCCAAGTGACGGACTGGAGTAAAGTAATAAGTCATACCGTCCTTACGCACCTGGACAGGAGACTTCGCCAGCAAACCATTCAATTCATCATTGCTGTCGGTTGTTTCAAAACTGCCATCCGCCTTTTTCTTATATACCTTTACACCAGTCTTGAGCACTGGTCTTACCTCATACGACTTGAGTTCATCTACAGAACCGCCAGACAGGCTGGTTCTTGTATATTCCAAATCTGTATAAGCCAGAAGAACATGATTAGAAGGATCAGTAGCATCTACCGTCCAGTATTCATCATTATCCTTGGCTACCTGCTTCAATACATTATCAGCTCCGAGAATCTGTATGCCTCTGTACTTACAGATGTCAGCTGGGTGTGGATTATTACTATCATCATAATAAACCAACTTAGCAGCAACGAGAACCTTTGTCAAATTGTTTTCATAAGGTTTATCATTGATACCAGCAGTAAATTCTGCATATGTTGGGGTATTCGGACATGTATAAAGAGGCGTTGTACCAAATGGAGTTGTAAAAGCAGAGAAAGCATAGTTTCCTGCAGGATTGGTTCCACTTGTTGGAGTAATGGTCACAGAAGCTGACCAGAAGCAACGATGATAATCTGGTGAAGTCCAAGGATCAATACCCAAGATGGCACTGGTCCAATTATTAGTAGTAACATCTATCTGCTTCTCGAGTTCAGCCTGTTTATTCTCATCAGCCAATCCCCATCCCTGTACTACAGCATATACATCTTTCTTAGTAGCGGCATCAATGTTAATTGCGCCTACCTTAATCTTATATTTTCCGGCATCAGCACCAGATGTGATTTCTTCCCATCCCTTCGCAGTGTTCACGCCAGTAGTAGCCTTTGCCACAACACGCTCTACGTAAATATCTACAGGTTTTTTATTCGCATCATCCGCAGTTGCTGCCACATAACCAGAAACTGGGCTTGCACAGACACGAGCACCATTCTCTGCATAAACAGAATTAGACATCACAAAGTCACTATATTGCTTATTGCCAGAACCATCGGTGGTGATTTTCACAAAGGTTTTATCCTTAAATTCATCACGCAACTGTGATTCACGATAGGCATCATCCTTCAAATTTGTAAGAGTCTGAGGATTTACCACAGCTATCATATAGGCAGGAGCAGTCTTTGTTTCTCCTTCAATCACAAGCATGGCAGAGGTCTTGCCTTCAATGGTGTGAAGATTATCAACGGTTCCATCTTTTGCGGCATTCAATTCCTTATAATTCACTGTCTTACCTTTCATGAGATAAGGAGATCCATCGGTATTGAAAAAGAAGAAACGAACCTTGGATATGGCACCCTCATTAGCGGTTCCATCCTCATAAGTACCGCTACCCGGTGTATAATCAGCACGAGAACCTGTGCTGGCAGTTCCTACATTCTTGATATTTACGGCAATGTAAGAAACTGAACTTTCAGCATCTGCACCGCCACCATTCAAGTCATCGCTGCTTGAGCAAGACATCATCGTCATCATCAACGCTGAAGCCAGCACTGATGAAAGCACTCCTAATTTCTTCATAATCTTATAGTTTTAATTGTGTTTATTACTTTTTTTTATTTATATTTCTCGCATTATTTATTTATCGAAATTTTATAGCATTTATTCCTATATTCAATTTTATCGCTTTATCGAATCAATTTTATCGCATTAATGAATCGTCAGCACCTGATACGCTTTTCTCGCGGCATCGGCTTCCTTGGAATCGCCGGCTCTATCCAGATAGGGCTTGGCTGCCTCGGCATCACCATTGTTCAGGCGGATGATGGCGGCATTCAGATTGGCGGTTTCATCCTCAGGATACATGCGCACAGCCAGCTCCATCACCTCGTTGAACTCCTTGGAACCCACCTCGTAGGTCTGGGCTACCATGAACAACTCGTTGAGCGACAGCAACTGCGGCTTGGTCTTCATAATCTGCTTTGCCTCCTCCACATCAAATGGTTTAATCTTATAAGTAATGTGGTAGTCGCTATGGCGGAGAGCCGGATAACAGTTGGTAAGCAAGCTGCGATACTGTGCCGGATATTGCTTCTTCAGCTTCGCATCTCGGGCATCAGGGCTTAGGGTCTCATCCTGCGCTATCGCCAATATCTGCTGCTTCTTCTCCAAATCATTCTGCTGGATATATTCACGCAAGCCGTCCCAATCCTCAGCGGTAGATGCTACCGTAAAGATGCTGTCAGGCAATTGCACCATCTTGCGGACATACTCCGTAAGAGCACGGGCACGATTCTTTGCCAAATAGTCGTTATGCTTATACGAACCCTCTGGCGAAGCAAATCCATGAATGTTGATTGCCATCACCTGCAGGTTCTTATCTGCCTTCAGGGCATTGATGGTGGTGATGATGCTATCCAACTGCGCTGGATTGCGGCGATAATCAGCACGCAATTCTATCCTGTTGACCGGGAAGTCGATATAGGCACGCTTATCCAAATGACGAATCTTTGGAGCGGCAGCCACCACAGCCTGCAACTGGAGAACCGGTTTCAGAGTATTCTGTTTAGGTTGCTGAATGGTCTCGATAATCACAGGCGCATCGGTTTCGCGCTTTTCTTCTGCCTTGCCTGGAATCAGATAAATCAGAGAAAGAGCCACCTTGGTGGGACCCACATAGTTCTTATGAGCAGATTTCAGCTTTTCGCCACAGGTGCCACAGTTGAACTTATCGTATGCGGTATGGATATAGCCCAAACCGAGCGATGCCTCCAGATTCCAGTGCTTGGAAAGATTCCATTGTTTTCCAGCCGTGATGCCGCCTCCGGCATACCAACCTTCATAGCGATGGTTGCGCAATCCTTTCAACAATCCGAAAGGGAACCTTACGCCGCCCACGTTATACTGGCCGCCCAAGGCATGGGCACCCACAAACCATCCATCGAAGCTTCGGTTGAACCAGTAGCGATACTCTGGCATCACCAGCCAGTGACGGAGCCTAGACTGATCTCCCCCACTCTGCTTCCAGGGATTCAAGCCCAGGAATACCTGAGCCGTATGCTTCTTGCCTACTTCCATTTCCATTCCCATATTAGGTGTGGTAGTAGCCCAATAAAGCACATTAGTCTTGAAGCCTATCTGCTGTGCTTGCATTGATTGGATACAAAGGCACGTCAGAATGGCTACAGCCATAAACTTACTTACTTTCATATTCAATTATACTTCTTGATATACAAATATCTTAGTTCTTACTTTTATTTACTATTTATATTTCTGTTATATTACTGCTTAATAATTTAAGCTATATTACTGCTAACTTTAATTTCGGGTGCAAAATTAATAAAAAAGCTGTAATAAGTACCCAAAAGACTAGTTAAAATAATTCAAAAAAAAAGACAGAAAGTTTTCTCCTTCTGCCTGATTTATAATAAATTACCTGAGTATCTCCTTCAGCGGTTTCATCACGAAATCACGTTCTTCCATCAAAGGATGGGGAACATGCAGATCGGGCTCATTGATTACCAAGTCATCAATCATCAGGATATCAATGTCGATGATGCGGTCGTGATATTCACCATCCACCGACTTCAGGGTTCTGCCCATCTCTCGCTCTATGCGCTGAGTTGCCTCCAACACCTGGCGGGGTGCCATGGTGGTGAGAACCAGCACGCAGGAGTTGATGAAGTCGTTGGGCGAAGAATAGCCCCATGGCTTAGTTTCATAAAGAGCAGACTGGCGATCTACCACGCCAATCTGCTCTCCTATCTTTTCTATCGCCTCGCGAATGTTGCGCTTACGGTTGCCCAAATTCGTGCCGAGGCTTAAATATACATGATACATAAGGATGATTCAAAATGGTTTAGTCTGGAAGTATCAACAAAGAATCGCCGTAGCAACCAAACATATAACCGTTCTTCACTGCCTTCTTGTATGCCTCATATACAAGGTCGTAACCGCCGAACGCTGCTGTACACATCATCAGGGTTGACTCCGGATGATAGAAATTGGCAACGGCACAGTCGGCAAGTCCGAATTCGTATGGAGGGAAGATGAACTTGTTGGTCCAGCCATCGAATGCCTTCATCATACCATCGGTGCCTACGGCTGTCTCTGTGGCCTTCATCACGCTGGTACCGACGGCACATACACGATGCCCCTCAGCCTTGGTTCTGTTCACCAGGTCGCAAGCCTCCTGAGAGATAATCATCTGCTCTGAATCCATCTTGTGCTTGGTCAAATCCTCCACCTCAATCTCGTGGAAGTTGCCCAATCCGCAGTGCAGGGTGATGTATGCCTCGTTGATTCCGTTGATTTCCATGCGCTTCATCAGCTCACGAGAGAAGTGAAGACCTGTGGCAGGAGCCGTTACGGCACCTTCCTTCTCGGCGAAAACGCACTGGAAGTCTTCCATATCCTCTTCTGTGGCATGGTGACTCTCGCGGGCATCAATCACATAGCGTGGCAATGGTGCCTCGCCCAGGGCGAAGAGCGAACGCTTGAACTCATCGTGCTTGCCATCCTCATCATAGAGGAAGCGGAGCGTACGGCCACGGCTGGTGGTGTTGTCGATTACCTCGGCAACCATCTCGTTTACATCGTCGAAGAAAAGCTTGTTGCCGATACGAATCTTGCGGGCTGGCTCTACCAGTACATCCCAGAGGCGCATCTCAGGATTGAGCTCACGGAGCAGGAATACCTCAATCTTGGCATCTGTCTTCTCCTTGGTTCCGTAGAGACGGGCTGGGAACACCTTGGTATCGTTGAAGATGAAGGTATCTCCCTCCTCGAAATAGTTCACGATGTCCTTGAACTGCAGGAATACCGGATTGCCATCGGCATCCTTCATTTCCTTGCCGTTCTCATCGGTCTTATACATCTCGATGGTTTCCGACTTCTTGTGGATGACCATCAGTCGAGCCTCGTCGCGGCGAGTAATCTCGAATACACGTTCACCACTAGCTGTCTTAACCACACGTTTTGCCTTATGTGGGTAAAGTGCCACCTGAGAAGCTGGCAACTTGAAGTTGAATTGCGATAATTTCATGTTATATCTTTTTTCTCCTTTCTATGATTATTTACTAAGATTCTTTTTCTGGGATGCCTGCTGGCTTTCAGCAATGCTATCCTCCAACGGCTGGGCATCAAGCCATTCCTGGAAATGGTCAAAATCGATGCAGGTTTCTACGTCGAAACTGCCTGCCTTGGTACGGCGCAGGGCGGTGAGGAAGGCTCCACTATCCAGGGCACGGCCGATGTCGCGGGCGAGGGAACGGATATAGGTTCCCTTGCCGCAAACCACACGGATGCTGGCGGTCTTCTCCTCGTCGTTATAGTCGGTGAGCTCTATCTCATCCACTCTCACGGTCTTTGGCTTCAGCTGCACTTCTTCGCCTGCACGGCGGAGGGCATACGAGCGGTCGCCGTTCACCTTCACGGCACTATAGGTAGGTGGCACCTGCTGAATTTCGCCCACAAACTGCTTCAGCACCTCCTCTACCAGCTCACGGGTGATGTGCTTGGTTGGGAAGGTGTGGTTCACGCTGTGCTCCTTGTCGTAGCTGGCGGTGGTAGCACCGAGCTGCAAGGTTGCCGTATATTCCTTGGTATGGGTCTGCAACTGCTCTATCTGCTTGGTACACTTGCCTGTGCAGAGCACCAGAACGCCAGTAGCAAGGGGATCGAGCGTACCGGCATGTCCTATCTTCACCTTAAAACCGAGTTTCTTGCTGAGCAGATAGCGCACATGCGCCAAGGCTCCGAAGCTCGACATGCGATAAGGCTTGTCGATGGCTATAATTTCTCCTTTTCTGAAATCCATATATTAAATCAATGAACAGATGATGGTTACGGCACCAGCGATGGCACAATAGATACCGAAATATACCAACTTACCCTTCTTTACGATATTGATCATCCACTTGCAAGCCAGACAGCCTGAAACGAATGCTGCCACGAAGCCCACAATCATAGGGAATGCGTCGATGCCGCCAAGGGCCTCTTCGCCCTTCAGTCCCTTCAAGAGGTCGAGCAATGCCTCGCCAAGGATGGGAGGAATCACCATAAGGAACGAGAACTGAGCCATCTTCTCCTTCTTGTCGCCGAGCAAGAGACCGGTGGCGATGGTAGTGCCAGAGCGGGAAAGACCTGGCAACACGGCAAGCGCCTGACCGAGACCGATGATGAAAGCGTGCAGAGGAGAGATGTTCTCCTTCTGGCGTGGCTTGGCGAAGTAAGAGAAAGTAAGGAGGCATGCTGTAACGAGGAGCATGATGCCCACGATGAGCAGTCCAGAACCGAACACTGCCTCTACCTTATCCTTGAAGAAGACACCTACGATACCCACAGGAATCATAGAGATAACGATATTGAGGGCATACTTTGTTTCCTCATTCATCTGGAACTTGAAGAGTCCCTTCAGAATCCAGTCGATTTCCTTCCAAAGAATAACCAATGTACTCAGCACGGTAGCCACATGCACCATGATGGTAAATGTAAGGTTATCCTCACCATTGATGCCAAAAAGGTATGCACCGATAGCCAAGTGACCACTACTACTTACAGGCAAATACTCTGTGAGACCCTGGATGAGTCCCAACACTAAAGCTTCAAACCAATTCATTGATTAATGATTATTTTTTATACCTTATTATATATGGGGAGTTGAAAAGCCAACTCCCTTGTTATTTCACTTTATTTTCTTACTTTATTCGTCCTTTGGCTTGCGAATTACCGCATAGATGATTGAGAGGAAACCAATCAGGGTAACGGTTGGTGCCACTACAATACGGCGAGTACTGAAAATATCAGCATCGAAAGAGTGCTCGTTAGAGCCAGCGCCGCTCATCAGGAGGAAACCGATGATGACAATTGCCATACCAATTGCCAACAAGATGAAGTTCATCTTGTCAAATGCTAAATTCTTCTTATCCATTATATATAATGTTTAATGTGTAATGTTAATGTTTATTTTACAGAAGTTTACTCCTGATCAAATCTTGTACAGGTCTCCCGCCTTCATCTTGAGGAACTTGTTCACCGAGATATTGGCACAGAGAGCCGTAATGATGATACCGAAGAGGAAGACCGAACCGCCTGTGATGGCAAGCTCCTGCCAGCCGAGCACATTGACCAGTTCCGGCTCGTGAAGCGACCAGGCATAGAGGCATCCACCGAGGAAACCATCGGCAAGCAAAGCCGCAACTACACCCACCGATACAGCCCTCTTGATGAAAGGCTTGCGAATGAAGCCCCAGGATGCACCCACCAGTTTCATGGTATGGATGGAGAATCGGCGGGCATAGATGCCCAGTCTCACCGTATTGTTGATAAGCGAGAACGAGATAAAGGTAAGCAGGGCGGCTACGATAAGAAGGCCGATGCTTATCTTGGTGAGCGAATTGTTCACCTGTTCTATCAGGTCGTGCTGATAACTTACTTCCGTCACGCGCGAGTAGCTTTTCAGTTCCTTGGCTATCCACTTCAGGGAATCATTGTTGGCATAATCCGCCTGTGTCGTGATTTCGATAGATGGCTGGAAAGGATTCACACCGGCAAATTCGCTAGGATTGGTACCCAGATCGTGGGTAGCCTCCTGCAAAGCCTGTTCCTTGGAGATATAGGTCAGACCTTTCACGTAAGGACGTGCCTTCAGGCGCTTACACATCTGCAAGCCCTCAGGATTGGTAACATCCTGCTCCAGCATCACCTGTACTACCAGGTTCTCCTTGACATAGGAAGAGAGGTTTCTTCCCATCAATACGGAAAAGATGACCAATCCCAACAAAACAAGCACCATGGCGGTGCTGATGCATAAAGTAACGACCTGCAATCCACGATGATTGCGAGGCTTATATTGTTTCTTTCTCATTTCTAAATCTATTTATTTTCAGACCGGAAGGGCGTAATTACCCAAATTGTTTGCAAAGATACACATAAACGAAGAGATAACAAAATAAAATTGCATTTATTTGCATTTATTCAATTAATTATTAAGGGAAGAGAGATTCGCTGCATGAGGAATTTGTTGCTACCATTAACTGAAATTGTTACTAAGTCTAATAGAAATCTCCGTTCAGCGTCGTTGAATGTACGTTCAGCGACGTTGAATGTATGTTCAGCAACGTTGAATGTACGTTCAACGACGTTGAACGGAGATTTATATTAGGGATAGAATCTTTTTCTATTAGGGATAGTATCTTTTTCCATAAGGGATAGTTGTATCACCCAAGCTATCAAACATGAAAAAGGGCCAACCTCACGGCCAGCCCTTTCTTAAATATCGAAAAATTCAAATAGGTATGACTTGAATTTTTACAACTAACAACAAATCGAGGTGAGAACCTCAATCTTAAAAACCAATTACATTTTAGTGATGACACCCTTCTCTGAACTCTCCAGGAACTGGATGATGTTCTGAATCTCCGGACTATCTGGCACCTGATCCTTGATCTGGTTGATGGCATCGAAGAGGGATGTCTGACCA
>ERZ1034781.440-NODE-440-length-21914-cov-40.633286_pt1 | contig 21914 bp, 6 predicted proteins | sample MGYA00520700_ERZ1034781 | MGnify/ENA primary metagenome ERZ1034781 (study PRJEB33766, sample SAMN09781709) | gut metagenome | biome: gut microbiome | host: Homo sapiens | place: Madagascar | study: EMG produced TPA metagenomics assembly of the PRJNA485056 data set...
CAAGGTTACAGCCGTCAGCAAAACGGTGATAAATAGTGTAAAGTTCATAAAAATTTTTATAACGTTATTTTATATAAATGCTTCTAAGCGGTTGCAAAGGTAACACTTTTTTCTGAAAGAGCACATTTTTTTATGGTTTAATTTGCGTTCAAAGTGAAAAAACACAAAAAAATGCCTGATTCATCAGTCAGCAGACAGACTTAATGGAGGATCAGGAACAGAGAAAACGAGCATGTTTTATAGCAAAAAGGAACAGAATAGCAGGATTTTTATCCAAAATACGTTAAAAAGGATTAAGCATTGAATATTTTCCAAGGTTTAAGCATTTTAAAACAGGGAAAATATGTATCTTTGCACCCGCTAACTGGGTTCTGTCTAGAATAGGTTGATATATAAAAGCATTTGCGATTACAGTGAAGAAGGATAACTGCACTCAGCATGCAGATAAAGGTTCTTGCGTTGGACTTATCTCCAGCGCCCTCCCCGAAGCTAGAAACAAGATTCTTGCGGCTAGCTCAGATACAGGGGTGTCCACCCATTGTATACCTGCGAAAACAGAATCTATCACGAAAAATTCTAAAGAACAACAGAACTGGTATGCACTCCGAACTACCTACGGAAGAGAGAAGAAAGCCTACGACTACCTCGTAGCAAAAGGCGTTTCTGCTTTCTACCCTACCATCCAGGTGATGAAAGAAATAAGAGGTCAACGTAAGGTTGTAACGGAATCCCGACTGCCCAACATCTTTTTTGCTTTCGGTACCGAAGAGGAAATCAAAAGTTATGTGTATGATAATGTGAATCTGCCATATCTCCGCTTCTATTACCGACACATGCATGAAGGGGCAAGGATTACGAAATCTCCTCTGATTGTTCCCCAGAAACAGATTGAGGGTTTGAAGATTATCTGTGAATCAGAAGCGGATGATATCCTCTATGTGCCTGAAGAGGTTCAGAAGTTCAAGGAAGGACAGATGGTCAGGGTGATAGGTGGTAAGTTTAAGGGACTGACAGGAAGAGTGGCACGGTATCAGGGGCAGCAGCGCGTTGCCATCATCGTCGACGGCGGCTTTACCATGGCTACTGCTTATCTACCTACAGCCTTCCTGGAATATATTATAGAATAAACCAAACTAATTTAGTTAAAAGTCAAAAGTGCAAGGAAAGATTGTTTTAATCTCATTTTTGGTATGCGCAACGATGAATGTATCTGCCCAGGTGAAAACCACTGACAGTACGTTCATAAATAACTCGCGCCCTATAGTCTTTGTCGTCAACCGAACTGATATCAGCGAGAGTGACAAAGACTGGATTAACAATTTTCTGATTCCTGAGCTGGAAGCACTTGGAGACAGGGGCATCATCCTTGGGCGTGCTACGGCATCGCCGGAAGGTCCTACTCCCAACAACGTGCGACTTGCCCGGAGCCGAAAGGCTTCCATGGATGCCTTGCTAGGCAGATACGGTATCAACACCAAGCGCATCAGATATGATGTGGTGCCGGAAGATTATCCGCTCCTCCTCTCGCTGATGCAGATGGAGCACGACAAGTACCTGCCTATAGTAAAGACCGTCATCAGAAAACATGACGGAAAAGGTGACCAGCTGAAGGCGGAACTGAAACGGCTGGAAGGAGGAAAAATCTGGAACCATCTGCTCAAGAAATATTTTCCGCAGTTGCGTGCCGTCAGAATCATGCCGATAGACGAACGGCTCGTAAATACCAACCGGTTGCCCGAGGCAAAACCTATCCATACGGACTTGCCGTTTCCTAAGCCCAGCATCTATGTGGAAATGCCGCTACCGGAACCGGCTGAAAGCAGCAGGAAACGCCGTGAGTTGCTGAGCATCAAGACCAATCTGCTCTACGACTTCGCCTATATGCCGGGCTACGACCGCTTCTGCCCTATCCCCAACGTGGCTCTTGAGTATTATCCGCTGTCCGGACACTTCACATACGGTGCCAGTTTCGAGGGTCCCTGGTGGCAGAACTACAGCAAGCATAAATATTTCCAGTTGCGCAACTACCAGTTGCATACCCGATATTACCTGCAAAGCGGTGAAACGGGTTTCAGGGGTTTCTTCGTAAGTGCTTACGCGCACGCGTTCCTATATAATATATGCTTCGACGAAAAACGGGGATGGGAAGGTGAAGGATGGGGAGCCGGACTGGGACTGGGTTGGGCGATACCGCTAGACCGCTCCAAACACTGGCGACTCGACATCGGTCTGCAGGCAGGATTTTTCAATACCCGCTATGACCCATACCAGTGGCGATGCCCTGTGGATGGAGATAAAGACAAACAGGTATATTATTACAAATGGTATGGAGATGCCAAGGATTTCAAAAAGCGACAGTATCGCTATAATTGGTTAGGACCAACCCGACTGGAGGTGAGTTTGAGTTACGATATCCTCTACCGAAAAAGTAAAAGAAAGTAAATAATGAATCAGTTTAAGCAGTTAACATATCTTCTCAAGGATTCTGTAAGCCACAGAGTTTACAGAACGGGTACTGCTATCTTTTTCATTTCATCAGTTCTGCTGCTTGCAGGCTGCGAACGTGAGCCGAATCTCTATCTGCATCAGGGCGGTAAGGAAACAACAATGGATCTGCCGAAGATAGACCTGGAGCTGAAAGTGCTCTGGGATTATGAATTCAAATATGATGTGGTATACGACTGGGAGGCAGAATGGAAATACGGATGGGACGATGAGGACAACAAACTCTTCGGAAAAATCGGATATACCGAACCATCTGTTTTCGAGATAAGAAGATACTTCACACAGGATGTGCAATATGGTGCGCACGAAGCACCCTATAAGAACCTGATCCAGTCAAAACAGCTGACAGCCAATTACGACTTCGGTTTCTGGGATATCCTGGCGTGGAATGACATCCAGACAGCGGATGGTATTCAGAGTGTCCGCATAGATGAATCTTCCACTTACGAATATGTAACGGCAAATACGGGACAGACGATGTTTCCTTCAAAATACAATGCTTCCCAATTTAGCAACTCCTTCTATCAACCAGAAGAACTGTTTGCGGGATATGAAAAGGGTATAGAAATCAACCGTAACCTTGACGGATTTGTATTTGATGAGAATCGCAACTGCTGGGTAAGGAAACTGGAAATGCAGATTCAGCCTGTTACCTATATTTATCTTACGCAGATTATCCTCCACAACAACCGTCAGCATACCCGCATCGTAACGGGTATTGATGGTAGCGGAAACCTGAGTGGCATGGCGCGCAGCGTGAATCTGAATACCGGTGTTGCCGGAAGGGATGCCATCACGGTAAACTATAATATGAGGATGAAGTTTGACCAGCAAATGAAGGATGGTGAGAAGGTGGATATCATTGGAGGCAGGGTCTTGACCTTCGGTATGCCGAAGTTGAATCCCAGCCGTTTAGATACCCGTTCATATATTGAATCTTTATCTAAAGTAAGAGATGCCGACCTTAACAACCGACATTACTTGGATGTAAAGATGCAGTTTTATAATGGCAAGGACTCTACATTGGTATTTGATGTAACCGACCAGGTTCGTCGACTGTACAAAGGTGGCGTCATCACAATTGATTTAGACATGACGAAAGTCCCAGTTCCTGTTCGTCCCGGCGGCTCCGGTTTTGATGCCGTAGTCAAGGATTTCGAAGAGAAGCAATGGGAGTTTGATATGTAAATGATGATTATTAACAAAAAAAATATAATAAACAAAAAAAAGAGAATTAAGAATTAGTATTTAACATTATCAATTTACAAACTTATATGTATATGAAAAAATATGTTTTTCTCGCAGTTTCTGCATTAGCTCTTGCAAGCTGCTCTAGTGATGACTTCGTCGGAACAGAAGGCGGAAATGTTGAGAATGGTGCCAATAAGGCTATTAACTTTGGTGGTGAGACGGGTAAGATTACTCGTGCAAATAGTGAAGGCGAAGCTGCTGCCACCCTTCTTGGCAACAACTTTGTTGTTGTTGGTTTCAAAGGCAACGAAACTGCAGCAGCCAATACCAGTTTGGTATTCGACCACTACAATGTTAACTATGCTACTGGCACAGCTAACACAACAGCATCCAACACAAAAGGCTGGGAGTATGTAGGTCAAAAACAAGAAGTAAATGGTGCAAATAAAAATCTTGCTGCAGATGCGACAAAGGTTCAGACCATTAAGTATTGGGATAACTCTTGCACTTCTTATGATTTCCTTGCTTTCTCTATGGGAAAAGGACATACAGGTGAAGGTGGTACTAAAGAATACGCTACTCCAACTGCAGTAAAAAAAGATAAATTGAGTTCTGAAGCATATACTCTTACAGGAGATGTTAATACCCTTGGTGAGTGCTACATCTCAGATATGGCTACTGTAGTAAAAGGCGATAAAGGCTATAAAAACGAAGCTGTTAACATGCAATTCCGCCATGCAAGCAGCAAAGTACGAATTGCTCTTTATGAAATAGTTCCTGGCTATGTTATCAGCGATGTTAAATTCCATTCTGATATTTATAGTTCTGGCAATTACACTGAAGGCGAAGCAGAAGGTGCCCTCTTTGGAACTTTCAACAACAAAGGAACTATGACTGTATATTTCCCAACAACAGGTACAGCCAAAAAAACGAATCCAGATTACAACAAGGCTCACGTTAATTTTACTGCAGATCAAGTTAATGGTACTGTAAATGTACAGAAATTTGGCAAAGTAAATTACGGAAACCAAGTTGAGGATGCTATTGCCGAAGGTAATACATACCTTAGCCAAAGCGCAGCCAAGCCATCTTATTGTGGCACTGGAACATCATATTATCAGTCTGTACTTCCAGCAGAAAACGCTAGCCAACCAGCTAACCTTCGAATTGACTACAAGTTGACAGCAACAGATGGTTCTGGCGAGGAGATCAACGTAAAGAATGCAACAGTAACCGTTCCTGCTAAATATACAGCATGGAAACATGGTTATGCATATACCTATATCTTTAAGATTTCAGAAAACACCAACGGAACAACAGGTAAACCAGGATCTGATGACACAGGTTTAACTGCAATCAGCTTCGACGCAGTTGTTCTTGATGACGAGGCTACAGGCAAGCAGGAAACAATCACTACTGTTTCTGATCCTTCTATTACAACTTATGGATTTAAGGATGGTAAGGTAACAACTGGCAAGGATGAGTATGAAACAGGAACTGATATCTATGCTACTGCATTTGTTCCAGCATATACAGATGAAGAAAATGTCAAACATGATGCAACAACTGCTGCACCTCAGGCATTGTACACTGTAACTATCGAACCAGGAGCAGCCCAGACTATTAATGAGGCTAGCATTGCCAATGCACTTACTAAGAATCCAGACCAAACAGACGGTAATACATGGACAATTACCGATGCAAACAATAAGAAGATGACAATCACAAAGGTAACAACAGGAACTGAGAATGTTACATCTGTTCCAACCGAAGATGGTCGTAACCTTGAAGTTAACGCCCTCAAGTGGACAGGTACAACAAATATCTACGCTGTTGAATATACTTACGGAGATAACAACGCCAAGAAGGCATACAAGATTGTTATCGTTAAGTAACAAAATACTTTTTGCCCCCAAACCCTGGGAGCAAAACAATACTATTAAGGCCGGACGGGGTTGAATGTTCCCTGCCCGGCTCCTATGATAAAAAGCAAGAAGAAAATGAAATTATATCGCATCCTGACCATACCATTCGTGGCTCTATGTTTTTTTTCCTGCGCTGGATCTGGGCAGGAAGAACCGGATGTGCCTACTCAACCGGAAGAACCGAAGGGAGTAAGTATCTCTTTCGGAGGAAATAGCGGAACATGGCAAGATGCACCTACTACCCGTGCTAATAAAGAAACAGGACTGGAAACCATTGCCAAATCCTTCAAAGTATGGGGATATAAAACCACAGAAGGAAATTACACCAGCGGATTCAACCAGTCCCAAAACGTAATGGATGGATATACCGTCAGCTGGACACAACAAACCGCAAACACAACCTCCAGCAATACTGCCGATTGGGAATACGTAGGTATCGCTAATCAAACTATCAAATACTGGGACTATTCCGCTACCAGCTATCGCTTCTTAGCCTATAGCATCCCGACAGCAGCCGGTAACAGTTCAGACCCATCTTTCCAGGAACCTACATCGATAGAAGGTTCCACAGCAAAACATGCATCCTTCTCTATCCCATTCACTTACAATAAGGATGCCACCGCAGTTACCACCCCATATATCTCAGACCTCTGGCTGTCAGACAACCAGAACTTCGAAAACAGGAAATACGGGGCATGCGTAAAACTCACCTTTGCTCCTATTATCACAAAGGTAAGATTCAAATTCAATTATCTGAAAGATACCAAAATCTCTATCACCGATATTGTTTTCAAAAATATAAACGATGAACATTCACCTACAAAGGGAAAGATCATCGTCAGCTACCCTATTACAGGAACAGGAACCAAAGCTTCCTATAATTGGGAAACTACAGAAACAGGAACTGAGCCCATCAAATTCACCATTCCTTACGAGGAAGATGCAGATTTGAATCATCAGGCTACAGAAAGAAAGAAATGGTATTACGTTCCACCATTGGGAGACAGTAACACACCGCAGGGCGCTTACATCATCAGCGCCACCATCGATGGAAAGAAATCTACAGCCACCATTCCGGCAGAATATATGCAATGGAAGGCAGGCTACCAATATACATACATCTTTAAAATAACAGTAGCAGGACCCAACATTGCCTTCACCAATATGCAGGTGGAGAAATGGGTGGAAACTCCTATTAAAAATAATGGCGGTACCGAAGACTGGTAACGCCCCACATGACTCATTATGAAGAATAAAAAACTGATGATACCCCTCTTTGCCTTCCTCGCAAGTCTCACTGCCTGCGAAAGCAACGACCTGCCTATCCAGCACGCCGACAGTTACCGATATATCACCTTTGCTGCACGGACACAAAAGATGACGACACGGGCGGATGACAGATATGAAAGCTATGATCCGGTTCTGCGAATGCACCCACAAAACATGGGCGTCTTCGGCTATTACAACTTTGCCACTCATAGCTTTGAAACCACTGGTACAGAGACAGGAGGCAAAAACCACGCCATCTTCGACAATATCCTGGTAGATTACAATACATTGACCAAGACCTGGAGCACAAAGGAAGAAAAGCGATGGGATGCTTACCCAGACAGCAACTTCGACTTCTTCGGATATATGCCGCATTCTGAATCAGCAACCCTCAGTAAGCCATCGGCAACAGAAAGCACCTATCTCCTGAAGATTCCTTTCTCCATGCCAGCAATCAATGGCAACCCATCCCCTATCCTTGCTCAGAAAGATTTAGGACAGGCGCCAATCATCTGCGCCAAACCGGAACATAAGGGAAGTACAACGGCAGGAGGTTCGGATACAACCTTTGGACGAGTAGTTACTTTCCTCTTCGACCAGACGTTGACGGGCTATAACCTCAACTTCCAACTGGACCAGAAGATGAATGCCATCCGCTACTTCCGCATCAAGGGTGTCAAGATTTACGGCAAAGGACTGGCAACGGGAGGCAACGTAAGCCGCAGCTATACCTGGAGTAACAATGAATGGACGGCAAAAGCCATCCAATGGAGCAAACTGAACAAGGTAATTATAACGGAAGAAAACGCCATCCAGCTGGCAAAGGATAAAAATTCAGAAACCCCATTTACTCCGGGAGACAACGAATCTATGGATATTGACGGCAGTAAGTATCACCGTTGGGGCACCACCTTCTATGCCATCGCCGATGCCTCTTTCGTACCCACCATTGCCGTCACCTACGATGTAATCCTGAAGGATGAAAATGGAGTAACGGTTACCCGTAAGGACGTAACCTCTACCATCATCCTGGGAAATAAATATTTCGAAACACTCAATCCTGCCCAAACGGCAGCGATTTACAACATCAATATACTCATCCAGCCAAGATACCTCTATGTACTGGCTGACCAGGATGCCTATACGGGGCATCTCCTGATACAGTAATAACAGAATACCCTCATGACCTATACCACGAAGAAACATAAGAACTAAGAAAAAAGAATCGCTTATAAATGAAGACTCATGAAAAAGCAACAAGATAACAATACACAAAACAAAAAATTCAGAATACTTCTTGGCATTCTGACCCTATGGCTCATGTGTGGACAAACCTTATGGGCTCAGACAACAAACAAATACTATTCCATAGATATCTATGCCGATAGCTATGCAGGGGGTGATGGAAGCAAGACCAATCCATACGAGATTGCTACGGCAGAACAGCTCGCCAAACTGGCACGTGATGTGAACAACGGAAACACATCGCAGGCTTTCCTTGGCAAATACTTTAAGCTTACTGCCGATATCGACCTGAGTGGCGGTATCTGGATGCCAATCGGTAAATACTACAACTACGGCAATGGTAATGGCGACAACCGTTTGTTTTTCGGAAAGTTTGATGGCAATGGTCATGTCATCAAGAATATGCATATACAATGGAAAGGAACTGATGCAAAGAGTGCATGGGGACTCTTCTCGACACTCCAAGGTGCAAGCAGCACTAGCCTTACTACCGTAACAAACCTCATCATCGAGAATGCTAAGGTAGAAAAGGAACCAGGATTCGAACCTTATGGTCCCGATTATAAAGTGGGCGTAGTAGCTGGTGAGATATACGGCAATACAGAACTCAGCAACATCATTATCCATGGCTCTGAAATTACGGATAACGACGAAACATACAATATTAACAATGAAAGCAAAATTGGCGGTATAGCAGGAAATGTAAAGACCGACAGTAAGAACGAAACTTTCAGAATCTTCAACATAGCAGCTGATACACAGATAAATATGCTGAAGAATACAAGCGTGCATAACGATAAGTTCCACATAGCCCAAGGTTTCGGTCGCTTCAGCTATGACATGAATGGAGGCGGTAATATCATAGAGCCTACCAACATCTATCTCTTTGGCAATAAGCTTAACATCGAAAATACAAGTACCAAGATCAACAAAGGTGGCATCACTGCCAATTGTCAAAACGAAGGTAATGCCAATAAATATGCTTCTACATGGTATTACACCCAGTACGTAAATGGTGGAAAGAACCTGGGAACCCAGAAGACTGATGCCTCGTTTAAGAAAGAATTTGTAGATAAAGCCAATGAGTTTATCAATAAGAATCCACTCGTTGAAGACAAGAATACCTGGACCTATACTGAAGGAACAGGATTCGCTTTCAGTTCTACAACACTAACGGTGGAACGTGGCGTCAACGCTGTCATCACGGCAGAAACCATAAAAGGCAATGGTGCAAACGAAAAGTATTTCTGGTACACCTCTTCTGACAAAAAGACCTGGAAGTTGCAGAACGAGAAGGCAGCCTCCAATCCGTTCACCCTTCCAAGAGAGAAATACGACCAGTATGTATATGCCGTATTGGAAGACGGAAGTTCACGCTCCGGCATCATCAAGATAGAAGCAATTAGAGTGGAGGCAACCATGAATAATGATGCCTCATCCAACCTACTCACTATTCTGGTTACCAATAACATCTGGGAAAACAATGATAATCTCAACATCACCTATAAATGGGTGAAGAATGATGACGAGCAGAATCCGGTAGGCAACGGACCTACCTATGACAAGAGCACAATTGGCATAAACGACAAGCTGAGCTGTCATGTGATAGTAACAACCAAAGACGGAGTTGAGCTATTAAACAAAAAGTTGGTTTATACCAAGAGCGTGGTATATCTATGCCCTGCTGGCGCTACTGGAACAACAGCTGAAGGAAAGACTATATCATACAATGCCGGAAACGACAGTAATGACGGTCAATCTCCAGAGACTGCAGTAAGGACATGGAAGGGCGCATATTCCAAGTTGGAGAAGCAAGGATCATGGGACGACAACACCATCGTGCTGATGGGAAAGAGTGACCAATCCGTAACCAACAATGGTAACAACGGCTTCACATCCGTAACTTTCAATACAAGTTCTGATTGGGAGAGAGAAAAAGCCGAATCTCCTTTCTTCAGAAACACAACCATTACTGGAAGTTGGGATGGCGTTAACTACATGGGTATAATTGAGATGTATGGTGGTCATGATCGGAACCATAGTTTACCGATTTATGGAGATACCCGTTTCCAATATCTCACCTTCAATCGCAATAATAATAATGAAAATTACGATATTCTGTACTGCCAATTCTACAATCTGGAGATGGGCGAAGGCATACAGATGAAAAACTATAAAAATATGTTCTCAGGTGATGGTACTATCAAAGGAGCAGTATCTACATCTTTCCAGATTTTTGGTGGTTTCATGGATGATAATCGCTTTTCACCATTATCAACAGAAGGCAACCTCAAGAAGATGGATGATGCTCTACCACATGGACGTGAAGGCTTCAAGATAAAGATCAAATCGGGACACTACTCTTCAATTTGTGTTGGTGGACGACAGACTGTGGACAACAGAAATGGTGTGATGGGTAGCCCTAACATGCCTATCAAGTGTACTATTGATGTAGATATTGATCGTAAATTCAATGATAAAAACAATGAAAACAATTCTACCCTTGACGTTGCCATAGTTCTTGCAGGCAACCATGAGGGAGCTATGGTTGGCGATGTAGACATCATCATCAAAAGTGGAAAGATAGGCAGAGTGGTAAATGGTTCTTTGGGTGCAAGACGAGAAACAATAAATAACAATGTACTTTACAATGCACCTTACAACACCTATATGGGACGCGCCAACATCTTGATAGACCCGGCACAATCAGAAAGTAACAATAAGAATACGGATGTCAATAGCCGTGTAGAGATTACCGAGATTTACGGTGGTAGTACAGGACGTGGTTTTCAGGATCGTGAATGGGTAGAGAATCCTTTCTATGGCTATAGCTCCATTACCATCAAGGGTGGTACCTTCCTGATTCCAACAAATTGTAAATCAGAAGAAATCTTCAGCGGTATCTATGGTGCAGGAGCAGGTGGTATGAATGGTATCGGAGATGATACAAATCACACAACGGATGACCGTATCCCTTACTGGACAAACAGCAGTACGAAATCTGTCATGGCTTTTGGCAACTATGATGCAGCAAAAACTAATCTTTGCATGTATAAATGCTACAATGCTGACACACATACATATACCGAGGTAGATCCAAGATTGACCAATAACAAAATAATCATAGAAGGAGGTATCTTTGGTTCTGAAACAAGAAAGATTGACGGTATCTATGCCGGAGGTAGCGGATATATGAGTTCTGACCTTTGGACTACAAATGGAAAACCAAGTAAGGATGGTGGAAACATATACGGAAAAGCAGGAGAAACCGTAGCATCACTTACCATCAAGGGTGGAGAATTCTATTGCAAAAACGGCATCTTTGCTGGTGGACGTGGAACTGATTATTTCTATTCTTTAGACCAAAAGGGTGGTAATGCTGATGATTATACAGAACTCGGCAAAATATACGGCAACGTAGAACTGACCATCAATGGCGGTATCTTCCATTGCCCTGTATTCGGTGGTGGATATGGTGTGGCTGATGCCAAACGGTTCAACTCCTCAGACATCAACACCCTCGAAAACATGGCACGCCTCTATGGCTCGTCTACAGTTAAGATTAATGGTGGTACCTTCTTTAAGAATATCTATGGCGGTGGTGACATGGCTGTAGTAGAGCAAGGCACCAACATAGCCATCAGCGACAATGCCGACATCAGAGGGGATGTGTTTGCCGGCGGTAACGGAAGAAAGATACGATTGGAAAGCAATACAACCATCGCTGACGATACCTGGCATCCAGAACTCGTAGGAAAGGTACTTGGCGGCACCAACCTCAACTTCTACGGCACCTCTGCACAGGCACCATCCATCTATGGCGACATCTATGGCGGTGGAAACAGAGCACAGGTAGAGGGAGATACACATATTAATATATATGCAGCCAACTTCGCAGGAGAAATCTATGGCGGAGGAAAGGGCTTGATTACGGACGACAACGGCTATCTGCTTGCCAAAGACCTCTATACCTATGCCAACGTAAAGGGTAATACCTTTGTGAAACTGGCTCAAGACCAGGGCGCACAGACAGAAGGAGAAAGCGGAAAGAAGCAGGACAACTTCTCCATCAATGTGATATGGGACAAGAAATGGAACGGAACAAAGTGGATCTACTGGAATGACAACGAGAGCGAGTTCTTCGATCACGGTCAGTTCGTCTGCCCTCATAATATCTATGGTGGCGGTAACCAAGCCTGCAACGTAACAGGAAAGGCTACCCTTACCATCCTGAAAGGTATGACCCCATTCGGACTCCTGAAAACAGAAGAATGGAAGAAAGCATACGACGACAGCGAGCATCCTCACTTCGCTGTATTCGGCGGTGGCTATGGTATCAATACAACCGTGGACAGCACCGACGTTACCGTGAACGTGAATGGCGACTACGGAATCTACAATACTGAGATAGAGGATATTTCTGTCTTCGACAACTCAAAGGGTATTCCTAACTTCACCATCCTGAGTGCTCTGGGCGGTGGATATGCTGGAAAAGTTAACAAGAGTACAAAGGTAACCATTGATGGCAAGACCTTCCTGCACCGTGTATATGGCGGTGGCTTCGGTGACCCATCCTCTACAGAGAATAACGAAACGGGGCAGATTGGCGGCAACACCGAGGTATATATCCAGGGAGCCAACATCTACGGTGACGTATTTGGTGGCGGTGCCGGTGTAGCACCTAAGGATAACAACGGCACTTACACCTACTTTACCAATGTAGCAAAGGTATTAGGAACCACCAAGGTAGAGATATCGGGTGACGCCAAAATATATGGCAATGTATATGGTGGCGGTGACATCGCCAACATCAAATCATACATCACCCGGACAGGAGCAGCCAAGGAAGCCTATTACAACACGAAGCCAAAGAGCGAATCAAAGCTCGACCAGACAACAGGCAAGTTCCTTAGCTATGAGGCAAAGGACTATACCACCTTCGTCAATATCACCGGTGGCGACATCTTCGGAGAAGTATTTGGCGGTGGAAAGGGTCTCAAGAAAGCTGAAGCTCCTGAATATTATAAGGTGGGAAGAATCAACGGCAACACTCTGGTACACGTGGTGAACACGAATGCCACCTCCCTTGCCGACACCGACAGCCAGGGCAACATCGTGCCATTCATCTGGAGTAATATCTATGGCGGATGTGCCTTCGGTACCGTAAATGGAAGTACCCTGGTACATATCGAGGGCGGCAAACTGGGCCACAACATTTACGGCGGTGGATACGGAAATATCAAGATAGACCTCACCGGCAATGAAACCGAAGAGGAAAAGGAGGAAATTACCCGTAACACAGTACTGGGAAAAGTGGATAAAAACAAGGATGGAACCTACGCCAACATCCTGGGTAACACCAAGGTACAGATAGACGGCGGAACCTGGATATGGAACCGCAAGGCAGACATCAACGGCAACATCACCACCTGGCTGGCAGTTCAAAATAACGAAAAGATCTGCGAGAACATTGATGAGTTCAAGGAGATAACCGCTGCCATCCTGAAAGCCAAGACTGCCAATGAGATTACCAACGAAAAGGCAAAGGATGCCATCAATCGCATCATCAGTGATGAGAATACCCAACAGTTCTATGCATTTACCAAGGGAACGATGAACTCCGGTTCCTTCAAGCGAGACCATAATATCTATGGCGGTGGAAACCGTGCCTGCTATGTGGGATTCGGACAGGACGGAAACTCTACCATTGGCAACGGTACTTCTGACAGCAACGGTCTGAGTGAGGTAATTATCAACCACTCTCCTCTTGCCGACGTCATCACCAAGGATGGCAACCAGATCAGCGTGTTCGATGAAACCTCGCTTGCCGGCTTATGCTGGTATATCAGCAGCAAGAACACAAGCGACCCGCAATTCTCCATATTCGGAGCCGGCTTCGGTGCCAACACCAAGGTGGTAAAGACCGAAGTATGTGTACAGCCTGGTAACAAGAGGAATGACGATGGCGTCATCACCGTCAACGGCATCAAATACCGCTATCTCAACCAGAATGCAGACCTCAAGACATACGTTGACTTCGAGAAGCAGATATACAATGACTTCCTGAAGGTTTCAAAGGATGACAAGAAGCTCTATTTCGGTAGTGTGACGGGCAGCAATCCGGGTGATGCCGACTTCGACCCAATGACCTTCAAGCGCTATCATGCCAGCCGCTGGGCCTGGACCCTCGGTTTGCCAGGCTTCACCTTCCAGGCTATCCACGGCGGTGGCTTCTCAGGTTATGTTACCGGTGAAACCTATGTAGAAACCGACTGTCAGCCTTTCTGCGAGAACATCTTTGGTGCCGGTGTTGGTGCCATGCCTATCGGTAACATCACTGCAAACCAGGGAGAAAGCTATGACTTCGGAAAGGTAGGTTCCCTGTCGAGAGTATTCATCAAATCAGGCTATGTAGCACAGAATGTATATGGCGGTGGTGCCGGTATCGAATCAATCTATGACAAGAACCAGAATACATGGATTGACTTCCCGAATATGGCACGCGTCCCTAAAACGGAAGTTTACGTCTATGGCAGAAACATCAAATATAAGCAAAACCTCGGCTTGATAGCCCGTACCATGATATTGGGCAGCGTATATGGCGGTGGCGATGTTGCCAACGTGGGAAATGAGAAAGCAAAGGAAGAACCGGATGTCTTTAACTTTGAACACCACCAGGTACCAGAAAGATACACTTCGCTCGTCAACATCCGTGGCGGCGTTGTTTTCTCTCAGGTTTTTGCAGGAGGTAGAGGACGCCTAAAGTCTGAATGCAACGACTATAAGAAGCTGGGTGGCATCTACGGCAATACCAGTCTGGTCATCGACCGTCCAAACATCACCTATCCATACTTCGACGAAGCAACGAAAGAGTATATCAAGCCATGGAGCGACAATGCCATGAAGCATCCAGACAATGACGTGAACAAGGATATCATGCCAGCATTCCTGGAGAGAATCTACGGCGGATGCGAAAACGGTACGGTATATGGCAATACCTTCATGAGCATCTCCGACGGACAGATAGGCCATGGTATCTATGGCGGCGGTTGGGGTAACTGCGACACCCTGACCGTGAACGGAACCGATTCCGTGAACGTGACTTCGGCAGACGTAACCGGCAATACCAATATCATGATCAATGGTGGACAGGCTCTGCTCTCCTCTTACTGGAATCCGGAAACCCGTTCATGGCGACCAGCCAGCATCATTGACGGTATCATCTACTCTCCACAGTACAACCACCAGGCATTGAAGTTCAAGATTAACCACAACATCTATGCCGGTGGCAACGAAGCCTGCGAAGTGGGCAACAATACCAACATCTTGATTGTCAAGGGTCTCCTGAATGACAACACCGAGGTGAAGCCGGGACAGGACAAGAAGAAAATGAAATTCTACCAGACAAACGAATGGAAAGAGATATATAATAAGGTGGGATCTCCTCACTTCAGTATCTTCGGTGGCGGCTTTGGTGAAAAGACCTATGTCAAGGGCAATACCAACATCACCATCGACATGCAGGGCAGAGATGCCAACAACCACCAGGACATTGAGCTGAAACCAGGCAAGGAACATGAACACTTCTACAGCGACTTCTCGTACATGGACATCGTGGGCGGTGGCTATTCGGGTACCGTAGAAGGCAGTACCAATATATCGGGAGCCGGTGGCGTATTCTGCCGCCGTGTGTTTGGTGGCGGTTTCTACAGTTCTGTCAAGGAAACAAATGTCACCATCAAGGCTATCGACTGCCGTGACATCTTCGGTGGCGGTTTCATGGGAGACGTAAAGGAAGCTACCCATGTCATCATCGGATCAGACAACAGTACAACGGGCAGTACAACGGGTGGTCCATCAGGCACCTCCAAGTTCAACAATTCCGACATCCATATCCATGGCAATGTTTATGGCGGCAACGACGTTTCGGGCTATGTGAACATAACTGCAGAGGAAAACGGATTCAGAGACAATGGCGGTGAAGGAAGCAACATCAAGATTCTGGGTGGACACATCTATCAGAATGTATATGGAGCCGGAAACGGTAACTACCTGTATGCACTCGACAAGAACCAGAACCAGAAGGTGACGGTGAACGAGTATTACCCTATGAACCCGGAGGATCCAAACTCAGAGACCGTTCCTCTGGTATATACCGTACCGATGAGAAAATTCATACCTTCCTACAAGGAGGCAAGCGATGCGGCTAAGATTGTGAACATCAATTCATGGCGACCACTCACCAACAAGGTGAACATCGAAATCAAGGGTAACTCTACATCTGAAAAGGTGAATATCGCCGGTGACGTTTATGGAGGAGGAAACTCTGCCACCGTACTGAAGGTGAAGGACAAGGATAACAAGGCTGTAGAAAAGGTGGGAAACATCAATATCAACATAGGAAGTCATGTGAACATCGGACGTGTCTTCATGGGTTGCAACGGAGATGAACTCTTCGCCAAATCAGAGGACAATGACTTCATGAACAAGTTCCAGAAACTCAATGGAAACGTGGAGGACTATACACAGGAACTGAACCTTGCCGATACCATCGACTGGTTCTCCAATCCTTCGAACAAGGATATCGGTACCCTCTATCTCCCTACCAAGCTGGAAGACCGACCAACCGTATATCCTCACCTCATCGACCTGTATTTCCAGCCAGTGGAAACAGATATCCAGGGAGAACTGCAATGGAACGGAACCAAGGAGGGTGAAGGACTGGAAGACTGTACCATCAAGACTTTCTGCTGCGGAGGAAACCGTGGCAACATGAACATCTATCCAAATGCAAGGGGCAATGTAATCAATTATATCTTCCCGGAGGGACTCACCATCACCGACAAGATTGTGGGTGGCTGCAACAATGCCAACTACAACTATAAAGGACTGGTGAACCATGAGGGTGGCTATCTACTGGGACGTGCCTACTCTACCGATCCTTTCATCCAACTCACCATCAAGAACAAGTTCCAGCCAGAGGAGAAGAACGATGCCTATGTGGGAGGAAACGTATTCGGCGGCTGCTACAAGACGGGAACCGTGAGAGGCGACGTTACCATCGATCTCCGGAGCGACATGCTTGCCGGTAAGGATAAGAAGAAACTGGAAAATTCGAACGATTCTCTGGCTACCAAACCGGAATACTCCAGCCTCAACATCTATGGTGCCGGATATGGTATGGAGAGTTATGTTTACGGCAATACCCACATCATCATGGGTAAGGATATGAAATGTTCTGAACCTAAGACAGAAGGTGGTAAGTTCCTTCCTTGCGGTGTAAACGGAGCTACAGGTGTATCAGCCAACTTCATCTATGGTGGCGGTCAGCAGGGTAATGTCATCGGACTTACCGATGTGGATATCCTCAATGGTCACGTCTTCCGTTCGGTAACAGGCGGTTCCTATTCTGGCTATGTATATGGTTCTACCCAGGTAAAGGTGGGCTATCCTACCTACTATCAGGTAAATGACGGGCATTCCGGCATCTATCTACTGGACCGTACCGACAAGAACAACCTGTATATTGACCATGAGAATAAGAATAAGGACGGAAAGATACTGCCAAACCTTGCCTCAGAAACCATCAAGCAGAGCATCAGACTCATCAGTGGTGACAAGGTTTCGCAGGCTGTTTATGCTTCCATCATCGGCAAGCAGGGAGTTACGGACTTCGTGAAGGAGAATGACTTCACCACTATCACTACAGCCCCGGCTTCACCACTTATTACATGGAACGACATCAATATCAAGATTGGAGAAGCTATCTATGGTGGCGGTTACTCCGTGGCACAGGGTACTTCTGTCATGGCAAACGACTCTACCGTTCTGAAATTTACTCGTCAATACAATATAGACAAGGCTTTCACGGAAAGACAGGATGAATTGGCTAAGCTGCCTAATGGTACCACAACAGGATTCGGCGGTAACACCACCATCCTGGTTGCCGACAATTCTGCACCAGAATCTGACCGTGACCATATCATCATCTCCCATCAGAAAATGAAGTCGGTCGTATTACCAACAGGCACTGACCTCTTCGGCTACTATTACATGGACAAAGACGGCAACTACCGTTACATCTCTCTCCAGGACAACTATTTCTATGGAAACGGATATAAGAAGCCGGAACATCAGTCGGAGACCGACACGAATATATATGCCTACGACAGTGAAGGTGGCATCTTCGGAGACGGACACCAGTCGTATGCAGCCGGCTTCCGCAGTGCCGACCTGACGGGTTACGGCTTTGCAGGAACCAATATCAACAATCCGAAGATCATCAATACCTTCCAGCGTATGGACATCCTGCGACTGGAGGATAACTGCTTCAACGTACTTGGAGCACGCGACTATGCCACCAACCTAACCAACAAGACTCCATATTCAATAGCACGAGTGGGAGAAATCCAGATGTTTGCCAAGAATATAACCTTGACCGACAACAAGTTGCAGGACAAATCCACAAAGCGTGCACGCAACTATATGGGTCTTGCCAACAACATCCACTACGTGGGAGCCGTAACTTCGAATGTTCCCTTCAACGATGCCGATAAAGAACCATGGCGCAACAATACCGGTATGGTACCTGCTGATGGCGACTTCAAGGGCAAGTCATATATGGAGGTAAAACAGAATTACATCGACAAACACGACCAGAACTTCCAGAAGCGCAATGACGGTACGGCAAAGAACATGATAGGTATCGCCTCAGGCTATGCCCTCAAGATTCAGAACGTACAGGAGTTATACGATGACAGCAAGAAGAATGTCATCGACAGTATTTTCTACGGTCCTATCTACGGCGTAGTGGAGATGAACCTCATCGACGTTCGTGAAGACGAAGGTGGCGGCTATGTATATGCCGACAATGTGCATAAACGGGCAACGGCAGAGGGAGAAAGCGGACACAAGGTAGACTTCCTGGAAACCACCGGAAACTTCGTCTTCCCATACGATGCCAAGCAGAACCGCTTCGTTGTTGACGACTGCTTTCCTACCGGATTCTATGGTATGGATGATGCAGGAAAAGCAAATCCGGATGACAAGATTGATGTTCACTATTGGTATGTAACAGGTTTCAACTACTATTACAATGCCCACATCACTGGCTATACCTACAAGGACAAGATGACCTTCTTCAGTGACAACAAGGACGGTCTCACCGTGCTCTCAGGACTGAAGCCAAACCAGCCTGTAACCATTCAGAGCTGGAAGATGCGCAGCGAACATCCTAAGACAGAATACAGCTGCGACCTGGAAGAGCGCAACTATCTGCCAGCCGGTACAGAAGGCAATGTGGATATGGACAATCAGGACGTATCCGGCAAATACCAGCTCTGCATCGGTGCCTCTTCTTCAGAGGAATATGATGGCAAAGGATTCGCTGCTGTATTGCCGATGAAGAACGGAGTATTCAAAGAAGAGAACTATCAGAAACGTCAGCTCCCTTCTGCGCTGACAGATGGCGATGCCAAGATTTCATTCCAGCTGACAGACCAGGTCAACAATACGACAACCGACTATTTCAAGAAGCATCTCTCTGAAAAATGTCTTGCCACCGTTGTACTGAAGGGACGTGCATACGAAGAATATACAGATGAGAACCACTACAAACCTATCATCAGTAAGGTGGCCTCATCCGACTTCTTCATCCAAGATGGCAATGATTACAAACAGGTAGCAACAGGAACCAAGCTATCTGCCGGCACTGTTTATTATATCAAGAACGGCATTGCTGGAGAATACACCATGATAGACCCTGAGAGAATCTTTAAAAAGGATGCCAACAACCAAGATGGCTATGCTAAGGTCAACATCACAGACGTAGAAGCAGGATCATCCAACTACTACTGTGAGGTAGAACGAATCTACACTTACACCATCTATCTCACTATAGAATATGTGCAGGGTCCTAACATCAACGGTAAGATAACTGTTGACAACTGCGCCTTGCCGGGAGAGATGGTCAGACTCAGGAAAAACCAGATTTCCATTGAGGCAGACGAATCGTTCTCTGCCAACGGATACTACTGGCGCATAGGAAAGCGCAAGCAAAACGAAAAGGGAAACTGGGTATTTGAAGACGCTTCCGAATGGGACATCAACAAAAAGGCTACAGGCTACGACACCTACAAGCAGGGAAGCAGCGAAGCACAAGGACTCTTCAAGGACTGCGTATATGACAAGACCAACGACTATCTGGATATTCCAGCCTACTACTTCATGAACGGATATGGCGTACAGCTGGGTATCACCATGAATGGTCTGAACAAGATCTTTACGGTGGATATGGCAGACGACAGCCAGTTTACCGTTCACAACTACCACCGCATGAATCCTCACCAGAAGGGTGTGAACCTGCATCTTTCAGAGGCTATCCAGCGTACCAAGGAAGACAAGACGTTTGCCGAACCTCGCATCTATATCTCTGATGCCAGCGACCTGAAGGCATTCATCAACTTCGTGGATACCATCGGAACCTGTACGGGAAACAAGGTGGAACGATATGGAAAGAATGCCCAATTCGTACTGCAGAACGACATCACCGTGACCAGCGACTTCGATGGAAGCAAGGCTATATTTGCCGGTACTCTTCATGGCAACGGACATGTCATCAAGGGTCTGGCTCAAGGCAAATCATTCCTCAAAGAGAACCGAGGCAACATCTATAACCTCGGAATGGAAAGCGGCAATATCGCTGCCGATAGCTGTACGAATGGGGGTGCCTACCACTGCTGCTTCGAATATAACAAGGGCATACAGCCTATCGTCTATCACATGGACGGCACAAGTGATACTCATTATACGGCAGACGACTTCAGATACGGCAAGGTTGGCTACGACCTCAACGAATACTATCTGCGTGCCCGCTACAACAACATGAAGAATGCCCAAGACAAGGAGGCATTGAAGTACGTCTACGATTACTATGCCAACGGCGACTACCAGTATGCCCACCGTACCGATGCCATCACCGGCAACAACACGGGTATCACCTATCTGAGAAAAGGTTCAGACAGTGACCAGCCTAACTACGGCAGCAACGAAACCCGCCACGACCAGAGTCACGCTATCGATGCGGCTCGAAAGGCATCGCAGGGTACAGCATCCGCAGTCAGCTACGTTCCACTGTTCGACGGAAACCAGGCAGACGGAAGTCAGCCGATGAACGACTTCATCTTCTGGGGACAGTCATTGCAGAAGGTTCCAGACCTCTGTCCTTCCCAGATAGCTTCCCATCAGAACAGCTATATGAGAAACCGCATATATCGTACTGCCGGCTACTATGGCGACACGAAGCTCGATGCATTCCACTATAATGCCAGCAACAATGCCAACAGCCTCATGAGTACCTACGTACACCAGACGACAACAACGGCTATCGACTTCACCTGCCTGAACGACAAGGGGGCTGCCATGGGATTCAACCAGGCGGCAGGCATCAACCAGAACGGCATCTTCTACACACCGGTAGATGACAATGCCAAGGTATTCAGCGACCTAAGCATCCAGCAGGGAGTAAGCCAGAACCTCCTGGTATATACTGCTGCCAATGGCAACGACATCGACAACAATACAGAGGCTTACGACATCGCAGACAATGCACTCGGCTACAAGGAGAACACGAGTGAGACTACCATCTACGGACATCATATTTTCAAGAATAATGCCGATGATGGCTATACCACCTCTCTCCTCCACCTCGTAGAACGCACCCCTGAGGATAAGAACAGCGAGGGAGACAAGTGTGAGAACAACGACTTCTGTGCCCCTATC
>ERZ1034781.441-NODE-441-length-21897-cov-7.731206_pt1 | contig 21897 bp, 16 predicted proteins | sample MGYA00520700_ERZ1034781 | MGnify/ENA primary metagenome ERZ1034781 (study PRJEB33766, sample SAMN09781709) | gut metagenome | biome: gut microbiome | host: Homo sapiens | place: Madagascar | study: EMG produced TPA metagenomics assembly of the PRJNA485056 data set...
CTTTTTCCTGTAACTCTTTCTCTGTTTCTTCTAACTCAGCAAGGCGGGCTGCATTGGCGCTTACCTGTGCCTTTACTGCCTCAGCCTCATCCTTCCTGCCCTGTCCCATTAACTGTCCGATCTGTTTGGATAAGGTGTTGCGGCTTGCACGAAGCTCATCTGCCTCTTTCTGTGTTGCTCTTGCCTTCGCATCTAACTCGATCACTTCGTCTACTAATGGTAATTTTTGATCCTGGAATTTGTTCTTAATGTTCTGTTTTACGATTTCCGGATTTTCTCTTAAAAATTTTAAATCGATCATTTTTTCTAAGCTCCTTTTTCTTTTTTATAACACAAAAGCCTTCCGCCCCTGTGCCAAAACACATGGGACGAAAGGCTGTATTCTCTTCCGCGTTGCCACCCATATTGCCGGAATACTCTGCCTCTCTTTCTCTATGTTAAAGAACAGATCTTCTTCCGACCTCTCAAACGTACGATACAGGGTACGAACCTTGTGACTTTCATCACCGGCTCTGAAAGTGGAAAGACCTTACTCACTGCACCGGTTTACACCTGCCACCGGCTCTCTGAAACGGCTTTGCGGTCGTAGCTTTCGTCACTGCCAATTTCTTCCGATATTATACCCTCATTATCTGCAAAATGCAACTGTTTTATACGGAATTCTTCGCTTTTCCCTGATTGTTGCCATTTTCCTCTCCATCTTTTCTTTCTGATCTGCCTTCATCTTCCTCAATCCATTCCATCAACTGATGTGCTCGTCTGATCCATGTATGTTTTTCTTCCACCACAGGGATTCCGGCTCTTACGATCTCCTCCCGGCGTGCATCATCTGCCAGCAGATCTCCCACCAGTTCCGGCAGTTTTTCGATCTGTGCAAGATCGTAATAGCAGACGCCCTGTCCCTCTTTTAATTCCTCACAGAGATATTTGCTCGTATCGGTCACGCTGACAGTGCCATTTAAAATGGAATTAAAGACACGGTCATGTGCTCCGTCCTTAAACCATGGCATGACGTTCAACGATATTTTGGACGCCGCAATTGCTTTTAAACACTCCTCTGAGGTTGTCTGCGGATGCAGGATCATGTTTTCCGGGTGTTCGCAGGTGAGTTCATCCCAGCCCTTGCCGAATACATCCACCTGTATTCCTGCGTCCACCAGCACTTTTACCGCCTCCCTGCGCCAGTAATTGCGCACATAGATATCAATAAATATCATGCGGTGCAGCGCCATGCGGAGATCCTTATAAGTATTCTCCCCCATCTCGCGCTCGCAGTGTTCCAATGCCACCTCCTCGACCGTGCGATGCGGATGCGCAATGATGTCATCGATGATCCCCTGATAAAAGGCTGCATATTCATCGTTGATCCAGTGGATATATGGTTCACAGAAAGACGTCGGGGTAAAGTTTCCTGTCATAATAACATTATATTTTTTCTCAACAGGCTTCCTGATTGCTTCTGCCGGATATTCAACCGGTTGTTTAACATCTTCTTTACCGGTATTCGGTTTACATAATTCTTCCAATCTGCTTCCTGCAAGCGGAAGAAATCCACGGTGCGTAAACTCCGGATAGAAATGCTTAAAATAAGCCTCATGCAGCCGGTCGATGCTGATGTGGTAATATTTTTCCGGAAGATCAGCAAGTCTCTCATGGTAATAATACGGATGATCGACTGCGATGTTGTAACACGGAATTGCATATTCGTCCCATACATAACCGATGCCTTCACGGTAGACTCCTGCCTCTTTTTCCAGACCTTCAAAGTTAAACGTGACAAGCACTGTCTCCCCCGGTTTGATAAATCTGCGCAGCTTTTTGGCGCTGTTCCTCTCATCCTCCAGGTCAAAATAGAACACCTTATAGCCCATGCGCTTCCATTCATTTCCCATCTGTATGGAAAAGTAGGCAAGCGTCTCCACGCCGCCAACCAACAAAACAATTCTTTTCATAAATACATCAAGGCGGTATTCTGTCCTGAATACCGCCACTCCTTTATTTTTTCCAATGTCACTGTTTTTTCACCGGACGCTCTTGTGCTTTCACATGTTTCATCCAGATCCGCAGCTCTTTCACAAACACCTTGATCCACTGCACCAGCTTCTGACGAATTTCAGTCTTGTGTTTCCACAGCCAGTGTATTTTCCCGGCTGCAAAAATGACCGGATAGACCAGACATAACAATTCCAGAATCAACAGCAGCGATGCAAGATCCTCATAAGCTCTCGCCCGGTTTTCCCAATATGGGAAAACAATATTCTTTGTATTCATCGAACGGATTCCAAAATTTCTTAATACCGTAAAACGATTCATCAATCCAAAACGGGAAGAATTTTCAACGATCTCATAACTGCTTTTATCCAATCCCAATGCTTCTTTTAATGCATTGAATCCGAACTTCTGCACCGGATTTTTGATGAGAAGCTCATAGCTGTCAAGCGTCGTTCCTGCTGACTGTCCGTAACTTCCCCCCTTTGAATCCGTTGTGCCCGCTGCCGGTGTGCTGGCTGCTGCGCTGTCCATGCCGCCAGTACTGCTGTCTGATCTGCCTTCTAAAATCTCATAAGAGACATAAACGGTTGCTGCTTCCTCGTCCGCCGCATCACTGAAATATCCCTTATCGCTTTTTACCACACCGCGCACCGGATACTGTACTCCGTTGATTTCCACATACATTCCTGCGACATTGTTGGAACCAAATAACTGCCATGCAACATTTTCATCAATGACCACACCGTCTTTGTTTAAATCTTCTCCATCAAAATAGCTGCCGGACAACAGTTTCAGCGGATGAAATGTGAAAAAATCTCCTCCAACACCGAATGCTCTCGCCGTAATGGATGCCCGGTCAGAATAAAGGGTAAGTTCCCCTTTTGTACTGTAACAGTCCACCAGCGTTCTTCCGTTTACATCCGATGTATCCTCTGACGCCTCCTGCAATGCAGTTTTTAATTTCTGTTCCAGCTGTATCACATAGTCCTTCGTCACTGCTGCATCTTTGGAAAAAAAGCAGGAAATCTGTGCATAACTGTCTTCTGCTGACCACTCTGATGCGATCTGCTGTGTGGAAAGCTGTCTGCCGAGTGCCCGTTCCACACAGCCAAAAAGAATGGCAGCACATATCATCAGCACTAATAGAAGTATTTTTCTGTACTGCTTTACCTTCATGTGTCATTCCTTTCTGCTTATTCTGATGCCAGACGTACCTGTTCGTTTTCCTTAATCGGTTTTGTAGTCGTTGTGATCACATACTCATAACCTTCCAAAGCTCCGGTCACTGCTGATTTTGTATCGTCTGATGTGATAACATCCACATCCACGCGTCTCGCATAGTAGCGGTTTCCAAGCGGTGTGCTCTTTGACTCTATGATCAGAATGAATTTTCCATTAGAATCTTCCCGGATAGCACTCGTCGGTACGATCGTGTCATAGTTGGAGCTCTGCTCCCCGATAGACAGTGTATAGCTGTCTCCGACTGACACATCCCCTTTCATGTCACAGATGATAATACTGTTGGAACGGTTCTGTGGATCTTTGCGGATGGCTGACACGACTGCCGAAACATTATTTCCGTACCAGTTATTCAGTACTTCCGCCGTATCTCCGACTCTGACCTTCTTTGCCTGATTTTCAGTCACAGAGAACTGTAACACATACGCTTTGTTTTCCGGCTGAATGGTCATCATGACATCGTTGGCGTTGACCGTAGTTCCTGCTGTCACTGAAATATCAGTAACAGTTCCTGATATTGGTGATGTGATCTCTGTTCCGATGGATTTTGCCTGTAATTTTGCTACTTCTTCCTGAAGATCTGTCATTGTTTTATAGGCAGATGCGATCGTCACCTCGCCACTGATCTTATCGGTCACTTTTTTCTGATCATTGGTTGCACTGGTCAATGCAGTGTTTGCATCGGTCAGTGCCGCCGTTGCCGTGTTCAGCTGCGCCTGCAGATTGTTTGCTTCCGCGGTGTTCGTGCCAGTCAGTTTTTTCACGGAGAGATTGTAGTTTGCATTGCTCAGAGCATTCTTGCTGTCGGTTGCTGCGGACTTTGCGGAATCGTAGGAACCCTGGACTTTGTTTAAGTTTGCCTGACAGGTGTTAAAAGTGGACTGGGCTGTATCTAACTGGCGTTTTGCCTTGTTCATTGCTAATTCAGCCGCATCCATAGCATCCTTTTTTGACGCTTTTTTTGTAGCATCAGTTTCATCGTTATATGCTTTTTTTGCAGCATTATACTCTGCCACAGCCTCATCATACGCACTCTGTGCGCTCTGCAGACCTGAAAGTGCCGCATCATACGCACTCTTCACCGGCGTATAAGCACTCTCCTCACTCGTCAGGCTGTCCTGCGCCTCACTGTTCTTTTTCTCTGCATCTAACACTGCCTTTTCCTCTGCAGTCGTGTCTGCCGTTGAGTTGCTGACCGCATCGATCTGTGCTTTGATCTTATCGACACTTGCCTGTGCAGCATCCACTGCCGCCTGCGCATCCTTCACTCTCTGATTTGCTGCTGCGATCTCATTTTGTTTCTGGGTGAGGCTTGATCCCTTTCCGGCTTCAATGCTCTGACGCTCTGCCACGGTGATCCCTGCGGTAAGCACTGCGGATTCATAGGCTGCCTGCGCCTCGTTTAAACTCTTCTTTGCAGCATCTAACTCATCACTGTCTGTATCCTCTAAGGTAAACAGTAAATCTCCGGTTGCTACTTCCGCATCCTTTTTCACGTTGACCGTTGCGATCTTTCTTGTTTCCTCGATCGTGACGGAATAACTCTCACTCGCCTCCACAGAACCGCTTCCACGCACCTTGGAAGTGATCTGACCGCTTGTCACCTGCTGTGTGCTGACTTCCACAAGCGAATAATTCATGATCGTGTTGGAAAAAAAGGTAAGTATCAGCATCACCAGTAAAAATATAATTGTGATATTCTTTATTTTATCTTTTCTATCTGTCATCTTTTTAACTCTCCATTTTCTATCCTTTGACACCGCCCTGATAAGCGATACCCTCTACCAACTGATCCTCACCATACAGGAAAATCAAAAGGCTTGGGATCATATAAAAGGTCGCCACTGCAAATGCCAGTCCCACTTCCTGCGCATTGATCTTTGACAAAAAAATCGACAGCGGGTATTTATCTGTATCGGTAAAAAACAGCAGTGGCTGTTCCACCATATTCCAGTAATCCATAAATACCAGGATCGCACAGGTTGTGATCACGCCCTTACAGATTGGGATACATATCTTTGTAAAGACCTGAAACTCATTGGCTCCGTCAATCTTCGCCGCCTCGATGAGCGGCACTGGTATTCGTCTCATATACTTTGTGATCAGGTACACACTAAACGGGGAAAAAATACCCGGAAGCCATATACTCCAGTTCGTATCCAGAAGCTTCATCCAGTTTAAGACCAGATAATTTGGCACCAGTGTAACCTGATATGGCATCATCATTAAGATCACATATGCAAAAAAGACGATTGCGGAAAGTTTTCCTCTGGTCCTTGTGAAGCCATATGCGGCGAGCACTGCCACCACCAGCTGGAATACCACGATCGGCACCACTAAGATCACGGAATTCCAAAACTTCAACAGATAGTCCGGACTTTTAAATAACACCGTCGCATACTGGGAAAATGTTACCATATCCGGGATAAATTTCAGATTCACCGTCTGGGAGATGTACTGCTTTCCTCCGGTATCCGTTTTCTGAAAAATAGAACCGTAATTGGAGGTAATTTCCGCTGCTGACATAAAAGAATTGCTGATAGTAAGAACAATCGGCATCAGAAAGATCAATGCCGTCACCACCGCGATCACCGTCAGAAAAATGCGGATGCATAATTTCTTTCGTTCTGATTTCTTTTTCATTCTTCCTCCAAATCCTTTCCAAAATGATGTTCCACCCAAAACAAAATTCCCATAATGACGATCATCACAAAGGACATATAAATTGCTGCCGTGGAAAGTTTCTGGTAATCTGCCGAAGCAAACGTATTGTTCATATAATGCTGCAGCATGTAAAGTGCGCCATACGGATATTCTCCTGTCAGAAGATAAATCTCACGGAATACCTTAAACGAATTGATCATGGAAAGTATTGTCACAAACATGATCGTCGGTGACAGATACCGCAATTTTACATGTATAAAAATCTGCCAGCGGTTTGCCCCGTCTAACTCTGCTACTTCAATGATATCCTTCGGGATATTTCCCATGGCAGATAAAAAGAGGATCATATTATATCCTAAGTTTTTCCATAAAAACAGGAGAATGACAACGAAAAGACCTGCGGATGATTTCAGCCAGTCCACCTGCCCTCCGCCAAACTTCTGAACCGCCAGATTCACAACGCCATTGTAATCAAAAAGTACCTGCCAGATCAGCACGATCGATGCTGTCGGCACCATAAGCGGTGTTAAAAAGCAGCTTCTAAGTTCGCTCTTAAGCGGAATCCCCGCATCCAGCAAAAATGCGAGTGTCATTCCCAGAATGACTGCAAGCGGTACTGCCACAATGGAAAAAAACAGGGTGTTTCCTACCGCTGTGCGGAACGCTCCATTTTGAATGACATTGATATAATTCGTCAATCCAACGAACTTCTTTGCCACCGGATTATTCACAAAGGAAAAATAGATCACTACAAGAAACGGGAGTACAAAAAAGACCAGTACTCCCAGAACGCTCGGCGCCAGGAAAGCTCCTGACACCAGCTTATGATTCAATAATTTATTCTGTTTTTTTGTAACTTTACCCGGAATAGAATCCTTTTTCTTATTTTGTTTCACTTAAATATACCTGCATTCGACTCTGAATAATTTTTGCCACATCCTCTGCGGACTTCTGTCCTGAGAAGTAAGCAGCCGCCTCTTCGTTGATAATATTGGTGATATCATCCGATACTGCACCTGATACTGCGGTTGTGTTATATACAAGATCTTTTACCTGATCCACGTCCTCCTGGGTTGCCGGCTGGATCTCAACTTCAAAGTTGCCCCATCCCCAGGTGCTTCCGGAATTCGTATCATCCTTCATTGCATTCTCACAATATTTTTCAAACTCATCTTTTCTTACAGAAAATCCATAAGAATAATTATCGTCATTATCACTGCTCTTTTTCGGCAGATATAACGTTCTTAAGAACTGCCATGCACCGTCCATATCTTTGCAGTTATTGGAAATACCGAGAATGTTGTTTAAACTTAACATTGCTCCGTTTCCACTGGAAGTCGGATATCCGATAAAAGTTGTCGGTCCACCAAAAATAGTACGATACATCTGCACCTGCTCAAAATCGCTGAGATAGTAAGTGTCTAAAAGCTGTTTTCCCTGACTCATCAGAACAGTGCTGTCTTCCATATCATCTGTATACTCAAATGTATCCGGGAACATATTGGCAAATTCCAGAACATCAATAAATTCCTGACTGTCAAAGTTGCAGCTTGCATCTTCCCAGTTGATAAAATCATTGTATCCAAGACTCATCAATGTGGATAATGCAGTTGTGCGATCCATGCCGAAGAATAACTGTGTTCCTTCCGGTTTGGAAGCAAGCAGTGCTTTCATGTCTTCTACTGTCCAGCCCGGTGTGGTTCCAACATCCTCTGCTTTACCGATAACTGTCTGTAAAGAGAAGGTCTGTGGCAGGATTGCAAGTTTTCCATCATACTCGCATGCAGTGAGTACATTTGGAAGGAAATCATCTCTCGAAAGTTCCGTGTCTTTGTCCAGCAGTCCATACAGATCCACATTTAATCCTTTGGATGCAAAATTGATTGCCTGGGAATAATCATTAAAAAGTACCAGATCAATGTTGGAATCCGATGTCACTGCCGTGTTGAAGCTGTTCACTGCATCCTCGTAGTCCTCTGCGCCGTCTCCATAAGACTTCATTGTGATATGATACTTATCCTGACTCTTGTTAAATGCGATCACCTTCTCCTCCACGTCTGAACCTGTCCACATGCAGGCGAGTGTAAGATTTACGGTATCTGCCGCTTCACTGGCATCCACTTCTTTGATCAGTGCGATCTCCGTCTGGTTTCCGTTGGAGTTCCAGTTCTGAAGATAAGCTGCGATCCTTCCATCGGACAGGACTCCGTAGCTGCTCACGCTGGAGCTGGAAATATTACAGTCCATCCAGCTGAAAAATTCCTCTTTTTCCTTTGTATCCAGATTGTACTTATAAACACTGCTGCCTTCTGTGACCAGCAGATTCTTCTCATCTAACACAGAGACTGTATCGGAAGGGACTTCAATTGCCTTGTCTGTCTGTTCTTTCATTGCGCCGACATCTAACGGCCGCAGCTCACATCCGGCATCCCCATATCCGATGGAGGCAACCGTTCCGTCCGCAAGCCCGACCAGTCTGGATGTATATCCGTCCGATGGGATCCTGCCCTTCTGGCTGCCGTCCTCTCCTATTACGAGTGTAAAATATTCATCTGAGCTGACGCTGTTGCCACTGTCATTATTGGACCAGGTATTCAGGGCAAGATAAAGGTTTCCCTCCTTATCCACTGCTATCCCGTTACAGCTTACATTCTCTGCATTTGCTCCGAGATCCATGTCCTGTTCAAACGCAACATTTCCGGATGTGTCCACTTTGAGAATGGAAGAGGTCTGAATGAATCTCGCATTCTGTGCCAGCAGAAATCTGCCATAGTTTACATTGCCGTCCTCATCCGTATAATTTTTTGCATAATAATCATTCCAGTCCTTTTCTGCATCCTCGTCACTGTATCCCCACTGGTCTACCATATAACTTAACACATCATCCAGTGTTGCATCCGAATAATCCTCGGTGACACTCGACTCATCCATCTGATTCTTCGTCACAAACAGGTAAACCTCTCCGCTGTCTGCCACGGTATATCCTGACACCCAGCTGCTGTTCCCGCTGCCGTCACCCTGTGTCTGCTCATAAAGCTGTGCATTTTCTCCGGTTATCAGATTATAGGAATACAGTCCGGATTTTGTGCTGTCCTCATTGCTGGAAGTGTAATACATCACATCTCCCTTAAACTGTATATCACTTGTCGTATCATTAAAACTGTCCGGCAGATCACTCAGATAATCTGCTTTGAAATATCTCTTCGTTCCGTCTGCGGATGCGCTGTCACTGCCACCGCCACAGGCAGTGAGCCCTGCTGTCATTGCAGCCACAAGTGTCAGTGCCATTGCCTTTCTCCATAAGCTTCGTTTCATATATGTTCCTCCCGTAAAATGCCGCTTTCTGCGGACGTTTTTTCTATAATTTCAGAATATAGAAGTCCTTATGGAAAAGCAAGATACAAAAGTTTATGAAATTCTTAATTTTGTCTGAATGGAAATTTACGCCAAAAAAACCACACTGGGATTTTCTTTTCCCAGTGTGGTTTTTTTATGATTCTTCCGGTTTAAAATCGCGGATCAGATTCCATGTTGGCAGTGCATTTCCCTGATAATCAAAGAGTGCCTGATTCGCCCATTCATTTCCGCAAGGTCCTTTATCGTTCATATATTTTAAAGATGCTTCCGTTGCCCAGCCGGAACCCGGAACCGGAATCCATGCAGGTTCCCAGTAGAAAAATCCTTTTCCCCTGTCTCCTTTGATGTGGCTGATACGGTTTAAAAAATCTTCCATAAAATCATACTGTCCCTGAACCGTCATTGGGTATTCGATTTTTTCTACCAGCTCTTGTTTCGTTGCATAGCCTTTGCGCTGTTCGTCAGAGAGCTTTTCGTAATCCTTATAATCTTCCATCGTATACCCCATGGAAACTTCTGCCACGATCAGATCTTTTCCATAGCGCTCTGCAATATCGTTCATGTTGTTAGTGAGCATATCTAACGTGCCGTGCCAGAACGGATAATAGGATAAACCGATGATTTGGAAATCCTCCCCACGTTTTGTAAACTCATCAAACCATTCACGGTAAAGTGCATTGTTACCGCCATTGTCAAGATGAAGCATGATCGGCACATTTTTGTCGACTGCACGCACACCGCGGATTCCTGCATTGACAAACTTTGCAATGTTATCATAATTTGGCACTTTTCCCTCCGGCCATAACAGTCCGTTGGAAAGCTCATTTCCAACCTGAACCATTGTAGTGTTAATACCATTCTCCTCAAATACTTTCATGGTATCCACCGTAAAATCGTACACTGCCTGCTCTAACTGCTCTACACTGTAACCTTCCCATGCCTTTGGTTTAATCTGTTTGCCCGGATCAGCCCAGAAGTCACTGTAATGGAAATTCAGTAAAACGCCCAGTCCTGCGTCTGTTACTTTCTTTGCGATCGCAAGTGTTGTTTTAAGATCATTTTCTCCTGCGCCATAGGATTCTCCGCTCTCAGACCACGGATTGTTCCAGAGACGGATGCGGATCGTATCAACATCATATTTTTTCATAATGTCTAAAATATCCATTTCCATTCCGTCCACATAATAATGCGTACCACATTTTTCTAATTCCAATAAAGTGGATAAATCCATTCCTTTTACAAATTTCATTTTCCTGTTCCTCCTGTTTTTCTTTTATATTTCATAGGTATTTCGAAACTCATAGAAAACGTGAATTGAATTGTGAAAAATTGACAAAAGCTTGAGAAGACATTGGGGAGCCGCCGGTACTTAGAAGGCAGGAACAACAGTATGTTGTGACTGGCTTCTTAGTACCGCTGCGAGCGACACATAGTGAAAACGTGTCTTCGAAAATTTTGTTAATTCTTCGCAATCCTCTCAACCTTAATTTGAGTTTCGAATTATACCTAAATTCCTTTAAAACGGAACGTAAATTCCAGTGGTTTTGTCACATCAATATGGTATTCCGGGTGTACCCATGCACCCCAGCTGTCATCACCGCCGACACCCATCTGCGCCAGTGCAACACGCACGACAGTATAATGTACCTGTGGCAGTTCATACGGATGTGCTGCATTTTCCAGTTCATGCGGCGTATATGGAAGTGCAGAGAAACTCAGCTCGTCCCCGGAGAATAACAGCCCTCTTCCTCTGTCGTCGGTCACTTTTGCATATCGCACACCGACTTTATTGCCGCACTCCTGCGGAACTAAGTATTTTGCCATATTGTCTGCTGCCTTATTTTTGTAAATGCCAAGTTTTGCCCCATGTCTGCGGTCTGCATAAGTTTCCTCCGGACCATAACCATACCACTCAACGTTGTCATAATCGGCGTTTAATTTGAACATCATGCCAAATTCCGGCATATCCGGCAGTCCTTCCACCGGATCATAGGTAAGTTTTGTCTCAACGGTTCCGTCGCCATATACAGTATATGCGACCTGACATTTTGATGCCGGAGTGGTCGGCATATAATAGGTGTATGTGATGGTCACACTGTGCTCTGTCTCCTCCACGGTTGTCGGCACATTGTCAAACATGCCGCCATTTCTGTGACTGATGTACATGCTGGCGATCTTCCACTGTGCATAACGTCCCGGTGCCATGCTGCCGTTGTCATTGTCCACCGGCGCTCTCCAGAAGTTCGGCATCGGAATTTTTCCGATCATCTCTTTTCCCGCATAGCGGTAGGAAACCAGACCGCCGTTCAACAGGGAAAACAGGCAGTCAAAATCATCACCTTTCACACCAATATTGACTTTTCCGCGGACTACCTTTAATGGTTTTTCCGGTACGGCAGACTTCACTTCTTTTTTGTAAACCTTCTGGCCAAAAGCCACCTCATGTCCGGCTTCTGCCCAGAGTGTGTCTTCTCTCAGTACAAATGAAACCGTCACTGCGTACTCTGCATCATCCGGAATCACAAACGGGATCTCATAAGTGCCGGATGAAAGCGGCGCAACATTTGTATCCATTTTCTGTTTTTTCACGACTGTTCCATTTTTCTGTAAAATTACGACACATTGATATTCACTTGTGTCTGCAAACAGATTTTTATTCACAACTGTAAAGGTGTGTCCCTCAAATGCAACGCTGATATTCTGATAGTTGAATTTCACCTCCTGCATTTTCGGGGAAGCCTCACGTTCACCGCCATAACAGATGCCGTTTCCACTGAAATTATAATCGGTCGGACGCTCGCCGCAGTCTCCACCGTATGCCTGAAATTCCTGTCCATAGCGGTCTTTTTTCAAAATAGACTGATCGATATAATCCCAGATAAAACCACCCTGATATCTTGGTTCGGTATCGGTAAGGTCTGTGTATTTGTGCATTGCCCCGCAGGAATTTCCCATCGCATGGGTGTACTCACAGCAGATAAAAGGTTTTTCCTTATGCTCTGCCATAAACTTCTTAATATTTTCCACGCTGGTGTACATCTGGCTTTCCATGTCGCTCGTGCCTTCATATCTGCGGTCATTGAAAATTCCCTCATAATGTACAAGACGGTGCGGATCTACTGCACGGAATTTTTCGGACATGTCAAAAATGACTTTTCCGCCGTAGGATTCATTTCCCACTGACCAGATCAGGATTGCCGGATGGTTTTTATCCCTCTGATAGCAGGAGTTCACGCGGTCTAACATCATCGGCTCCCAGTCCATATTATCGCCCGGAACGATGGTATCCTTCGGCACAAGTCCGTGACTTGCCGCATCCCACGAACCGTGGGATTCCAGATTGTTCTCCGCGATCATGTAAAGTCCATACCGGTCGCACAGCTCATAGATGCCGGAGGCATCCGGGTAATGACAGGTGCGGATCGCATTGATATTGTTCTGCTTCATCGTGATAATATCCTGCAAAACTTCTTCTTTAGAAACGGCACGTCCTGTTTTTGAGCTGAATTCATGGCGGTTCACGCCCTTAAAGACAATACGTTTTCCGTTTAAAGTCATGATGCCATCTTTCATCTCAAAACGGCGGAATCCAATGTTCTGTGAAATAAATTCAACGCTGTTTCCACTCTCATCAAAAAGCTCGACCGTAAGCGTATAGAGTTCCGGATGTTCCGCACTCCAAAGATTTGGATGGCTCACTTGCTGTTCAAAGTGAACTGTCGCTGCACCTGTATCTGTGAAACGGATCGTATCTGAAGTATTATTGGGCTGAAAGCTGATTGTCTCGGAAAAAATTGTGTTTTCTGAAACACTTCCGGCAGCTCCCTCTTTTGAATCATCCCTGCTTCCTGTGAGCGTGATTTTGGCAGATACATTCTGCATTTTGGCATCATCTGCGGATTTTTCAACAGTTTCTACTTTTCCACAAATCTCCATATCAAGCACTAGCTTCGCATTCTCCAACGATTCCTCAACAAGCGGCTGCACTTTCAGGTCATACACATGCACCTTCGGCATGGTATATAAATAAACCGAGCGGAAAATACCAGAGAATCGATAGAAATCCTGATCCTCACACCAGCTTGATGAGGTCCATTTGAACACCTTCACCGCCAGTTTGTTCTCGCCCTCTTTCACATATGGTGTCAGATCAAACTCCGACGGTGTAAAGCTGTCCTCACTGTAACCGACATAACTTCCATTAAGCCACAATGCAAAACCGCTCTCCACACCCTGAAACGAGATGTAAAGTCCATTTTTTATAAATCCTTCCGGCAATGTGAAATATTTCACATAACTTGCCACCGGGTTAAAGTCTGTCGGTGCCGCGTCACGCCACACATCCTCTCTTCCATCCCACGGATACTGGATATTGGCATACTGTGGAATATCGTACCCCTCCATCTGGATATGCGCCGGCACACGGATGTCATCCCACGGTCTGCAATTGTAGTTCTCCGCCTCAAACCCCGGAATCGTCTGTGCATCATTTTTTGCATAATGAAACTTCCAGATTCCATCTAAGGAAAGTCTAAAACTACTGTTTTGTTCCATTGCCTCCGCTTCATTTTTATATGTAACATGGTCGGAATGTGCCGCCATGCAGTTTTCTTTGAAAAACTTCGGATCATGAATCTTTTTTACATCAAATCCCATAGAAATGTCTCCTTATGCCTTACCAGCCTTTCAGTGCAGAAATATTATAATTCAACAGCTTTCTCTCGTAATTTTCCGGGCTGATCTTCCACTGATACGGCGATGTATTTAAATATTTTTTGAAATTCCGGTTGAACGTGGAAGTCGTAGTAAATCCAACCTTCTGTGCAACAACATCCATGGAGTCATTCGTCTTTTTCATAATGTCACAGGCTTTCTGTACCCGCATCAGATTGATGTAATCCATCGGAGACATATTCATGTAGGACTCAAACACCCTGCGGAAATGTGTCTCACTCATGTGGCTCGCCTTCGCCAGCTCCTCCACACGGATGTTATTGGCATATTCATTGCGGACATATTCCAAAGCCGGTGTGATCTGTGACACGCCTGTCTTTTTCCGGATCTCATCCTCCGCAATATCATTTTCGCACATTCGTAAAAGTTCTGCAAACAGTGCGGTCATAAGTCCCCGGACACATTCGTGAAAACGTTTTTTCTTCTGCCGCATCTCATCCATGATCATTTTGACCAGCACGGAAACGTCAGGATTTTCCCACTCATGAAAAAATAGTGCCTTCTGGTTGACCATCTGCAGAATCTTTTTCTGTACGACCGGATTATCCGGATACAATTCCTGGATCATGACCATCGGATCAAAAAACAGATACTCCCAGAAGCTTGGCCCGCTGTCCGAATCACTGATGGTCACATGTGGGTAATTCTGTGGGATAATGCTGACCATCGCCGGTTCGTAAGGCTTTGACTCCTCGTTTAAGATCAATTCCCCTGTGCCATGTTTGCAATAACCGATCTCCATGAGATTATGAAAATGAAGATTGCTCTCGTCATGACCATAGTCACGGATCCAGCTGTCTCCTAAAAGTGCAAGAACATATTCATTTTGTGGCACCTCGTAAAACCGAAGCTCCATCGTGTCTTTTTTCTTTTTCCCCATGGCTGTTACCTCTTTTTGAAAAAGGCTGCCTCAAAAATTCAAGACAGCCTCCTTCGGTTTAATCAAAATCAAATTTTGTAATTCTATCGTGCATTGCTTTATAACGGAAACGGATCATCTCGTTTTTCTCCAAAACGTCCTCCTCTGTTCCTCTGTACTGACAGCGGATGCAGCTGTAAATTCCTGTTTCTTTATTATAAAACATATCAATGTCCAGATCTCTTAAAAAGCAGGATGGGCATCTATAATTTAATTTGCCTTTGCCAAGTTGAGCCATGTTGCAAATACCTCCTTATCTGAGATTGTTTTTCTGTATCCCAATGTAAACATTGGTGAGAATGCATATCCTTCTTTTACATATCCTTCTGCTGTTTCATCAGAAGCTGTCATGGATACACGTGTCTCGATTTCAGGAATGACTGCGGAAACTTCTTTTGCTCCGACAACACCTTCCTCGCGGCATTTGTATGCATAGTGGATTTCTTTTTCTTCCGATCCCTCAATCTTTAAGGTGATATTGGACATATCCTCAGAATACTCTGTTGTACCATAGCATGCAACCATGTACTCATTTAATGTCACTTCTGCAGCCGGATCACTCATCTCCAAGATATTTCTCTCAATCTTAATGTTTGAAGATCCCTCTTCGAAGTACTCTTTTGTCTGAAGTTTTACAGTTAAATCCCTAAACTCGATCGTCACAGGATCTAAGGTAAGGATCCTTGTCTTTCCTTCCTGTGAGAAATGTGCATGTGTCGGGCAGAGACAAAGATCAACTTCCTCTCCCTTGTAAGAAAGTTTTGCACTTCTTACCGTTCCCTCTCCGGCGTAATGTGTGAAGTAACCTGCACGGTATTTCTCCTGGATCAGGAATGGATAAGATGCATCCTGAACATGTTTTGTTCCGATTCCTACCGGCCACTCTAATTTTGCTGCGTATGGACGAAGGTCTACGATAGCACCACCCTGATCCATGTTCACGCATGCTCTCATATATGGATCGCAGTACCAGAATAACTGTTTGTCAGAACCATATAAGATATCTCTCCAGAGAGCACATTCCGGCTCGTTGTAGTTGTTGTCATTGACACCTTTTTTCTCACGGTAGTAATCTGCGAACTCGGACATTGTCATGTCGATGAGCTGTCCTTCTTTTTTCAGCTTGCCATAGTAAGCACAGCCGTCGCTGTAGGATTTGTAAAGCAGGTCATATGGCTGCTCCCAGCGTCCCATCTTGTTCATCCAGCCCGGTCCAACGAACATCATGTTGTAGGAATATCCGTTGTTGTATTTTTCCAGAGAACGATACTGGTCAATTAAGTTATACAAATATGGATACTCCCATGTCTTTGTATCATAGATCATTCCACGGAGTACGTTCTGTGGATGTGTTCCGAAGTTGGAACCATTTCCGTCGTAACATGCGATCAGGTCGCGGGAAAGATGTGGGATTGCTACGATTCCGCTATCCTCTTCTTTGTTTGCTGCCGGTGCATGTGTATTCTGTTTGGAAGGAATCCATGGTGCCCATGGACCGCCATCGAATAATGTATACCAGGAGTTGTTGCAGGTATGATATGCTTTTGGTCCTTCCTCCCAGCAGGTTGCAACTGCACATTTTACAGTTGGATAAGCTGCTTTGATATAGTTTGTCAGATCAGCATCCATATAGTAGGAACCTGTTGATTCCGGATAGAAACCGAATCTGTCATGGAATTTTTCAAATACGTCGTTTACGATCGCTTTTTTATCTTCCATAGAGAACATCCAGATACAGAAATCTTTTGTCTTGTATTTCTCACGGAATTCCTCACATGGTAAACCAAGCAGTGATAATGCGATCTCATCACCATATACTTCATGGTCATGTTTTGCGATCTCTACAGCTTCATCATTGAAAAGAGATGCATATGTCATCTGAATGGTTACTTTTAATCCATTCTCATGTGCCAGTCTCTGCTGTGTTTTGAAAATATCCAGAGACTCTGTCAGCAGTGCTTTATCTCCGATATCCTCCTCTTTGCCCTGTCCTGTCACGGTTGCAGAATACTCTGGAACCATCTCCGGACGATGAATAAGATTCAATACAAATTTATCCATTTTTTCATGTCTCCTCAAAATTTTATATGATTAGACGATTGCGAAACTTTCATAAGATTCTTTGAATTGCAGATAATTTTGAAACTCCAATTTATATTCTGAATGTTGTGAGTTTCAGAATTATCTGTTCTTTCAATTTAGTTTTTACGAGTTTCGCAATTGTCTTATGATTTAGCCCTTAACGGCTCCACCTGTCACACCTTCAACGTAGAACTTCTGCATTACTACGAAAAGAATCGAAATAGGAATTGCGATCATCACACCGCCTGCACAGAAGATTGCGAAGTAATCCCCGATCAATGTCTTCTGTAAGAGGTTGTAAAGTCCGATCGCTACCGTCCAGTCTGCAGATTCCTTGGACTTGATCATGATACGTGCCATTACAAAATCCATCCATGGACTTAAGAAAGCGTTAATGATGGTATACACGATCATTGGTTTTGACAAAGGAATAATAATTTTCGTAAAAATAGTTGCCTCGGATGCACCCTCGAGACGCGCTGCCTCCCTTAAGGAAACCGGAATTGTATCAAAGAATCCTTTTAACACAAGGAATCCGAGTCCGGAACCAGCGGAGTAAACGATGATCAGACCAGCAAGGGAATCGGTGAGTCCGATCATTTTCAATACAAAGTAAACTGCGATCATGGAAAGTACACCAGGGAACATTCCAAGGATGATGGAAAAGCTCATCAACTGTTTTCTTCCTTTAAATCTCATACAACTGAATGCATAAGAAACCATCAATACAAAACAGGAAGAGATAATGCAGGTAAACAGTGCCACGATAAAGGTATTTTTAAACCATGCCGGGAAGTTTGCAGCAGTATCTGTCTCAAAGAACAGCTGGTGAAAATTTGCCAGCGTCCAGTTTGTCGGAAAGAAATGCTGATAACTTACGCCCTTTGTTGCGGATAACGATGTCGCAACCAGCCAGACGATCGGGATGAGCCAGATGAATGCGAGCAGTGCAAGTACCACATGTCTGATTATGATATTCCATGTTTTCTTTTTCATTATTGGTACACCTCCTCTTTGTCACCACTGATCATTCTGGTGTAGCTAAGCAGTGTCAGAAGTGCGCAGATTACAAACGAAATAATTCCGATCACCGATGCCATCTTGTAGTTTGAGTTATCATTGGTCAAAGTAAACAGCCATGTGATAAGAAGGTCTGTCTCCTTGGCATTGGAGTTTGCAAACGCCATATTTGCCGTAGTTGTAGAACTTGTCAGCAGGTAAATAACGTTGAAGTTGTTGATATTGGCGATCACACTCTGTATCAAAGACGGTCCGCAGATAAACAATACATATGGCATTGTGATCTTCCAGAAAATCTGCCATTTATTGGCTCCATCAATTCGTGCACTCTCCAGCTGATCCGTCGGAATATTCATCAGGATACCGGTTGCGGAAAGCATCTGATATGGAACACCGACCCAGATGTTGATAAGGATGATCATCACGTGGGACCAGCCCGGTTTTGAGAGGAACGGAATAAAGTTTCCTGAAACAAGACCGATATCCTTCAAAAATCCGGTCAGACCAATGTTGGAACACCATGTGTTCACAATACCGTGATCTGCAAACATTTTGCTGACTAACAGCAAGGTTACGAACTGTGGAATTGCGATGGTCACTACAAAAAGTGAACGCCACATTTTTTTGAAATATGTATTCTCATGATTGATCAGTTTTGCAAGAAGAATACCACCGATAAAGGTTGTAAAAGTTGCCATTACCGCCCAGATCATCGTCCATGCAAGAATCCTCACGAACGCATAGGAGAATGTGATGGTCGTTCCGCCTGTAAACATATTTTTAAAGTTCCTGAGTCCCACCCATGTAAACAGATAGTTTGGCGGCATATGATCCATATCATAATTGGTAAATGCCACACAGGACATGAAAATGATCGGTATGATATTCATCATGATAACGCCGATACTTGGCAGGGTAAGCAATGTGATATAAAACTTACCATTGAAAAGAGATTTGACATCCTCACCAAATGTATTGATGTGCTCTCCCTCTTCCTTCATAAGCTGAAGGCGGTAAACAGCCTTCATGTTGCTTATATATAAAAGTATGAATGCTAAGATCACGAGGATTCCCACGATTCCATAAAGAAGGATGAGCAATGAGTTGTCGTAATCATTAACAGTATTTTTCATAGTCAGCGGATCAAACACTGCCTCATACTGTACTGTACCAAGCGTATTCAGATCCTTAATATAATTGATAGAAAAAAGACCGGTAAACAGGAAAAAAATCACTTCGAGAGTTGTCATTAAAATACCCTTTATAATCTGTTTCCGTCCAAAATATCCGGCTCCCAGAATGATCAGCGAGAGTTTACACCAGATATCCCCCTTTGCCACAGCTCTTCCAAAGTCGGCAAAGTACTTTTTGACTGCATTTAAAAATGTTTTCATAGATTCACTCCCTTGCGTGAATGAGTACTTTTGTCACAGGACAAAAATGTTTCTCTTTTTAAAAATTCCACATACCCTGCCCAATGCAGAGCATGTGGAATTCAGATTCATGATAGATAGAAGGTACGCCCAGCGGACATTCTATGCTATACGTATGACCGAATGTGGATTATTCAGCTACCGGCTGTGTAATACCGGCTACTGCATCGTCAAGTACTTTCTGAAGATCAGCAGCTCCGTCAACAAGGTTCTGTCCAAGTGCTTTTGCCGGATCCCAGTAGTTGTTACCTACAAGCTGCTGATCAGCGTATGCTGACTGAGCTGCAAGTGCTGCAAGTGCCGGGGAGTCAATCTGGGAAGCTGCTGCCAGGTTAGCAGGACCTTCTGCTGTTGCAAGTCCGATCTCTAACTGACTCTCTTCGTTTGTTAAGTACTCAGCAAGAAGCATTGACCAGCCAACATTTTTTGCATGAGAGTTAACACCTACGAATTTGTATCCTGCATAAGATCCCATCTGTGTAGCTGTTCCATTCACATCAAAGGTAGGAAGTTTGCTGGCAGCATATCCATCACCATACTGATCCTGGAAAGAAGTTGCATTCCATGTACCGGAAACGTATGCTCCAAGTGTTCCATCTGTCAGCATTGTGATCGCTTCCTGATCTGCTACGTTTACAAATGCTGGGGAAGAAGCAATATTCTCAATGCTCTCTGCTACTGCAAGACCTGTCTCATTGTTCCAGTCACACTCATTGGAGTTGTCTTCATTCATGGAAAGGGTACATCCTGCTCCTGCGAAGAATCCATATACATACCAGCCGTCTGCGATGTTCATACCAACTTTTGTTCCGGCTTCTTCAGCTTTTGCTTCAAGAGCTTCCCAGGAAGCTACATCTTCCTCTGAGAAAATGTTTGAATCATAGTACAGGAAGTATCCGTTGGAAGCTGTTAATGGATAAGCATAAAGTTTTCCGTCTTTTGTAGCTGCTGCTACAGTTGCCTCAGAGTTTGTCTCTGCCGGATCATATGTATAAGTAGCTGCTATTTCCTGAAGTGCTCCTGCATTTACAAGATCATTTACCTGATCATCTGCAAATACGAATACATCTGCTGCTGCATCGATATCTTCGAGGATCTTATCTTTTGCATCTGCCTCAGATACAGCACCGATCGTAATGTTGAAATCTACACCTGAGTACTGCTCCTGGAATTTATCTGTCAGTTCTTTCATAACTGTCTGGTAAGCCTCAAGCTCTGAGCACCAGAGCTGAATGTCTACAGTTCCTTCTGTTGCAGCGATCAGGTTTGCGATCGCATCATCTGCTGATGTTGTATCAGCTGCATCTGCTGTCTCTGTAGCAGCTGCTGTGCTGCCGCCTGCTGCATTGTCTGTTGTCTCTTCTTTGCTTCCGCATGCTGCTAAGGAAACAACCATGCTTGTTGCAAGTAATACGCTTAATACTTTTTTCTTCATTGAAAATTTCCTCCCTTTTTCTTCCCGCATTTTTGCGTTTCCGAACCATTTTACCGACTTTTGTGCATTTGCGCAATACTTCTTTTGTTTCGCATTTTGTATTGCAATCTGTTTTGCGTTTTGTTGCGTTCCGCTTTTGTGTTTTGTTGCGTTTTGCTTTTTGCGCAATCGGTTGTTCGATGGTTTAAGTATAGTACGCAGTTGTTTTTGTGTCAATGTGCATGATTTATAATAAATATGCTTGTTTTTTGTCTATTTTTACTAAATCAATTTGTTATTTTCTTGTCATATTCTTTTCATTTTCAATCATTGTGCAACCGATAAACCTTGAAATTTCAAGCATTTATGAACATTTTTAATGGAATGAAGTAGGATTATAAGTGTAATTATGGTAGAATGATGGGATTAATGAAGATAATGAACTTGAAGTTGTCTGCAGTATGCTCAAATTTATATATATGGAGCAGAATATATGAAATTGAAGATAGCATTTTTACAATTGGTTTCTGAGGGAAACTTAGAAGATAATCTTGAAAAGGGAATAAAAGCGTGTCGTGAAGCAAAAGCAAATGGCGCAGATATAACGATAACACTGTGGAAAAGCATGAGCCAAAGCCTAGAAATACAGGGATTTTGTTATGTCCCCATGGAATTTTAAAAATGATTTGTAAATCATCCCCAACTTGGGGACGATTTGCATCTGTAATCAATTCGTCCTCAACCTGAGAACAAATCACTGCGTCAGGATACATCTCATAAAAGTATCTCATATATTTCAAATTAGTTGGAGAAAATGATTTAACATCTGGAAAAATGGATTTCAAATCGTCACTCACCGTTTTATAGAAGTCCATTCCATATCCGAATTTGTCTGATTAGCAATTATCTTTTGCAATTTATAGCTGCATCAAAAAGAATACCAGTACACTCAAGAATATCGTTACTATCCCCATTATGATAAACATCATGGAAGTAAAACTTTTTGAAATTGGTCTATCAACATAACACTTTTTAGGATTGTT
>ERZ1034781.457-NODE-457-length-21416-cov-42.015496_pt1 | contig 21416 bp, 11 predicted proteins | sample MGYA00520700_ERZ1034781 | MGnify/ENA primary metagenome ERZ1034781 (study PRJEB33766, sample SAMN09781709) | gut metagenome | biome: gut microbiome | host: Homo sapiens | place: Madagascar | study: EMG produced TPA metagenomics assembly of the PRJNA485056 data...
GGCGGTCTTTACCGTCCGGTTTCCGTGGAACTTTACGGTAACGAGAACTTCTCTACCTGGGATACCTTCGTCCGTACCCTGAAGGCAGATAAGCAGGAAGCCGAAGTAGAGGTGAACGCCCTGCTGGAAGGAAAGATTGGTAAGTCGGGCAAGACTGTCATCGCCTTGTTGGATGAGGCTGGTACAAAGGTTGCCGAGCAGACCGTATCGGGTGCAACCCCGCAAATCAAGACTACCCTGAAGGTAGCAAATCCTCAGCTCTGGTCTCCGGAATCTCCTTATCTCTATCAGGTGAAGTTAACCCGATATGAAGGAAAGAAGGTGGCTGATGTACAGACCTTGAAGACCGGTATCCGTACCATCTCGGTATCCAGGAATAATGGTTTCCAGCTCAATGGCATTACCCGCAAGATCAAGGGTGTCTGCCTGCACCACGATCTCGGTCCGTTGGGAGCAGCAGAGAATAAGGCGGCACTCATCCGCCAGATCAAGACGATGAAGGAGATGGGTTGCGACGCCATCCGTACAGCCCACAACATGCCTTCTACCATGCAGATGGAAATCTGCGATTCTCTCGGTATGATGGTAATGGCAGAGAGCTTCGATATGTGGATTTATCCTAAGTGCAAGAATGGCTACGCCAAGTTCTTCAAGGACTGGAGCGACAAGGATATCACCAACCTGGTGAAGCACCATCGCAACCATCCTAGCATCATCATGTGGAGTATCGGCAACGAGATTCCTGAGCAGTGGAGCAAGGAGGGTATGGAGATTGCCAAGCATCTGCAGGATCTCTGTCATCAGTACGACCCATCCCGTCCTGTAACCCAGGGTATGGATAGGGCTGAGGATGCCCTGAAGAGTGGATTTGCCCAGGTAATGGACGTTCCGGGCTTCAACTATCGCGTACATAAATATTATAAGAATATCGAGCAGTTGCCTCAGGGATTCCTCCTGGGTTCAGAGACAGCATCTACCGTCAGCTCCCGAGGCGTGTATAAGTTCCCGGTTCAGGTGCGTGCCAGCAACAACAATCCATACGCCGACGGCCAGTGCTCCAGCTATGACACGGAGTATTGCTCCTGGAGTAATCTTCCGGATGATGACTGGAAGATGCAGGATGATTACAGTTGGGTAATCGGAGAGTTCGTGTGGACGGGCTACGATTATCTGGGCGAGCCAACTCCTTATGATACTTACTGGCCAAGCCGCAGCAGCTACTTTGGTATCTGCGACCTTGCCGGACTTCCAAAGGACCGATATTATATGTATCGTGCCCGCTGGAACGAGCATCAGCACACCACCCATCTTCTTCCTCACTGGAACTGGAAGGGTAGAGAAGGACAGGTTACTCCTGTATATTGCTACACCGATGGTGTGGAAGGTGAACTTTTCGTAAACGGCAAGAGCCAGGGCAGAGTTCGCAAGGACAAGTCAAGCCGCCTTGACCGCTATCGCCTCCGCTGGAACAATGTGAAGTATGAACCAGGCGAGATTCGCGTGGTTACCTACAACCAGTATGGCGACAAGGTAGGTGAGGACGTGAAGCGTACAGCCGGTGAACCAGCGCAGATGAAGTTCAGCGTGGAGACTCCAGACCATGAGCCTATCGCCTGCATGGTAGAGGGATGCACCGATGAGCACAACGTGCTGCTGAATGCCGATGGCAACGACCTTGCCTTCATCACCGTGAGCCTCCTGGATAAGGACGGCAACGAGTGTCCGCTCGCCGATGATGAACTTACCTTCGAGGTAAAGGGTGCCGGAACCTTCAAGGCAGCATGCAATGGTGATGCTACTTCGCTCGATTCCTTCACTCAGCCACACATGCGACTCTTCTCTGGCAAACTCGTTATTGTTGTTCAGAGCAAGGCACAGAAGGGCGACATCATCCTCACAGTAAAGAATGGCAAGCGCAATATGGAAAAGTCGCTTACGCTGCAGGCAATATAAAACAGACTTATTAATGATAAATATAGATTCCCCTAGGAGAAGAAGTTCTTGCTCCTAGGGGAATTCTTCGTTCAGCGACGTTGAATGTGTGTTCAGCACTGTTGAATGTGTGTTCAGCACTGTTGAACATAGGTTCAGTAGTATTGAACGGAGATTTCTTCTAATGGCAGCAACAATTTCTTCCTATCCTTTCAACAACTTCTTTCTATACTTTGAGTATCTTCTCCTTATCCTTTCATCCGTTTTCCATAGGCCTGGACGGAACTTCTCCTTATTCTATTGTTATTTTTCTCTAATAATATTTGGCATTGTCGTGAATAATGTGTATTTTTGCAGCTATGAACAAATCACTAACCGCTTTATCTAAAATAAGCATGGCGATAGCTATGCTTTTTATAACCATAGCGCTCCATGCGCAACGTTTCGTCAACACCACCCTGGATGGTGCTCAGGCTGTCTATGCTATTACCCAAGATACATCAGGAGTAGTCTGGCTGGGTACCGACAACGGTCTCTATAGTTATGATGGCTACCACGACTATCGTCATTTTGCTTCCCATACCTTTAGTCATATCCGCATCAATGCGCTCGGCTTTGAGGGTAGCATGCTCTATCTGGCTACGGGCAATGGAATGCTGAAGTTTGATACGCAGAAGGGAATCTATGCTTCTGCGCCAGCGATGGAATCAGATGGAGACAAGGGCAGGAAAAAGGCGGTAAGGGAGTTGCGAGTGCTCAATATGAAGGGCAGGAAAGATGCCTTTGGCAACGATGTGTATGCTATCCTGCATACGCAGAAGGGACTTCTGGTGGGTTCTCTCGCCGGACTCCGTCTCAACCAGCGCCAGATTCTCCTGACTCCAGGAGCACAGCCGCTGGTGAATGCCCTGGCTTACGATGCCAAGCGCCGCTGTTACTGGATAGGTACCGAGGGAGCCTTGTACTGTGCCGACCAGGCTTTGCAGAACTTCTCCAAGATTGCGGCGCTGGATGGAAACTCCGTGAAGTGTCTGGACGAAGACCAGGATGGCAATCTCTATATCGGTACGGATAATGGACTTTACCGCATGGCGATGAACAACAGTCTGGAGCATTTCGTTCACGACTCGCGCAATGAGGCAACCATCCCCAACAATATCGTATGGTCCTGCTATGTGGATAAGTGGCAGAATGTGTGGATCGGTACCGATCACGGACTTTCCCGTTTATCTACCCATACCTACTATCGCTACACTTCGCTCGATAAGATTACCTTCTCGGGCGAGGGCAACTGTCTGCATGCTATCCTTCAGACCCGCAGCGGCGACTGGTGGATGGGCGGAACCAACGGCTTGATTCACTATGCAGAGGGAGTGCGCGTGCAGGGAACTACATCTGAATATCAGAATGTGGTATGGTATAAACAGAACAATCCTTCGGCTCCTCTTGCTCACAACCGTGTGCGCAAGATTTATGAAGACAAGGAGGGGGATGTATGGATCTGTACAGACCACGGCATCAACCTCTATCAGAAGAGTACGGGAAAGTTGCTCAACTTCATCGTCTATGACAAGAGCGGCAAGTATTCTACTGCCTGGGCTTATGATATTCTTCAGGATCAGATGGGCAGAATGTGGATGGCATCTTATCAGGGTGGCGTCTTCGTGCTTGACAAGCAGCGCCTTCTGGCAGCCATCTCGCTCTCATCTGCTGCTACAGCCACCTGTGTGGCAGATTATCATTTCTCAGACAAGGGAAAGAACGCCCTCTCGGGCCTGCACATCGGTCAGCTGGTACTCGATGGAAAGGGAATGGTCTGGGCATCATCTTATAATCATCTCGACCGTATCGATACCCGTACCCTTCGCATCTCACATATCCCAGGCAATGATGCCATCAATTATCTGATGAAATCAGACAATGGCAATGTGTGGGTAGGATACAATGCCAGCGTGAAGTGCTTTATGGTGAACCTGCCGATGAAGGGCAAGGAGGTGGAAAGCAAGGAATGGAAGATTGGTGCGAAGGTGGTCTCCATGTGCGATGTGGAAGGCAAGATCTGGGTGGTGGCAGACAATATCTGCAGCGTGCTGGACCAGGGAAACAACAGTTTCCGATTCTTCATTCCGATGGAGAATCCGAACAATATCTATTATTCCAAGCTGAACCATGAAGTGGTGATGGGAGGTAATGATGGCTTCATCTCCATCCGTGCCGACCTTTCCATGCCGAAGGACGACAAGGCGCAGCTGCTCCTGGCGGGTATCGTGGTGAATGGCAGACAGACCCAGGATGCCTTGCTCGATGAGAACATAGAGGGAACACCGGGTGTTTCGCCAGTGGGCCTGAAGACGCTGGTTCTGAAGCATGATGAGAACAACTTCACGCTCCAGCTGTCTGATTTGCCTTTTGCCGATCATCCTACCGCCGTCTATGCCTACCGTCTGGAGGGTAGCGACCACGAGTGGCACTATCTGGACAAGGGCGATCTTGACATCACTTACAATGGATTGTCGTATGGCGATTATCATCTCACCGTGCATGTGGTGGATGGCGAGGGAAATATCGGCGATGAAGTTTATCAGCTCGAAATCTCCGTTCTTCCACCATGGTATCTCACCATCTGGTGCAAGCTGTTCTATCTTACCCTCCTGATTGTGGGTATAGCCTGGATCATCAATGCCCATTTCGTAAGAAAGCAGTTGAAGGAGGCGAAAAAGCAGAAGGAGGAAATTCTGGAGCAGGTGCAGGCGCGTATGAAGTTCTATGCCAGCCTTGCCGATGACCTGAAGAATGCTGCCGCTCACCGTTCGTTCGAGGAAGTCAACCATCTGGTAGTCTCTAATCTTGATGTGAATGCTTCCGACAGCGAATCAGAGTCGGCAATGATTGTAGATCTCCATGCTCCTCAGGCTCCGGAAGTAGAGTTGGATGAGATGGATAGGAAACTGCTCAACCAGATTCGGGAGATGATAGAAGAGAATATGGTGGATTCCGACTTTAACGTGTCGATGCTTCAGGAGAAGATGGGCATGGGAAACAAGCAGCTTTACCGCAAGCTGAAGGCAATTACGGGTCAGACTCCGGTGGAGTATATCCGTGATATGAGAATGCAGAAGGCGGCAAAATTATTGAAGGCAGGCAAGTTCAGCGTGTCGGAGGTAATGTACACCGTAGGCTTCTCTAACAGCAGCTATTTCTCCAAGTGCTTCTCCAAGGCGTTTGGAATGACTCCTACCGAGTTTATGCGCAGTTAGGAGTGAAAATGTTGCCTAAAATCATAACTTTATAGAAAAATGTTATGATTTTAGGCAAAATTCGTTATTTTATGTTTTAATCCTTGCTTAAGTTATTAAAATTTAGTAATTTTGCACCTTGAATCGAAGTACAGGTCCATGCGTGGACTATCAAGCACTATTGGTCTAAACTGAAAGAGGGGTATTGAGCGAAACACCTCAAGATGGGATGCAGTAATTGATTTATGTACAAGAAAGAAAAAATAAGTATCAATTTATAGTAAACAATTTAAGAAACAAGGATGAGAAGATTAACTCTTTTACTTGTCTCTCTTGTATTGTTGTCTATCCAATCCGTATTGGCGCAGAGTTTCCGCGTCAAGGGTACCGTTGTGTCTGCTGAGGACAACGAACCGATGATTGGTGTGACGATTAAGCAAGAGGGTACATCAAATGGTGTGGTCACCGATATTGACGGTAACTATACCATCGAAATTAAAGGGGCTTCGAAAGCTACACTGGCATTTTCGTATGTCGGATGTCTGACCCAGAAGCATGTAGTCAAAGAGCAGACAAACACGCTCAACATCACCCTTGCTCCTGATTCTAAGATGATGGACGAGGTTGTCGTTGTGGCGTATGGTGTGCGAAAGAAGGGAACCATTGCGGGTTCTGTTTCTGCTGTGAAGGCAGAAAAGATTGAGAATGTTCCAGCTGCCAGCTTCGATCAGGCTTTGCAGGGACAGAGTACAGGTTTGCAGGTCATCGCTTCTTCGGGTGAGCCAAGCAAGGCTGCCACTTTCCAGATTCGTGGTACCAACTCCATCAATTCTGGCAAGGCTCCTCTCTTTATTCTGGACGGTGTGCCTATCTCCAGCTCCGATTTCAATACCTTGAGTCCTAACGACATCGAGAGTATCTCGGTATTGAAAGACGCCTCTTCTACCTCTATCTATGGTGCCCGTGCGGCAAATGGTGTGGTGGTGATTACATCGAAGCGAGGTTTGGCGATGGACAAGGCGAAGATTACGCTCCGCGCACAGTATGGTTTTTCTGAATTGGCTCAGAACAACTGGAAGATGATGAATACCGATGAGCGTATCCGGTTTGAAAAGGAAGTAGGCTTAGATGCCGGTAAGGATTACAACCTCCTTTCAAAGGTGAATGTCAACTGGCTGGATGAGGTGTTCAATGACCGTGCTCCTCTGCAGAGCTACGAACTCTCTATCAACCGTGCTACCGACCGTTTGAATTATTATGTTTCGGGTGGTTTCTACGACCAGGATGGTATTGCGCAGAATTCAACCTTCCGCCGTTACAACATCCGCACCAATGCTGATGTCAAGGCTAGCAAGTGGTTGAAGGTAGGTACCAATACCATGGCTGCTTACGAGGAAGCTCAGCAGGCTGATGATGGTAGCTATACTACCGTGACTCCTATTTCTGCTTGCCGCTTCATGTTGCCTTACTGGAATCCATACGCCAAGGATGGCAGTCTGGCTTCGCTTGCTGCAGGCAACTGGGCTGGAACCAGTGAGAACCCTATCGTCTATATGGGCAAGAATCCTATCAAGAACAAGAAGTACAAGGTGCTCTCTACCATGTATGCCGAGGTTTATCCGATAGAGAATCTGACTATCCGCACCCAGTTTGGTGCCGATTTCACTCACTCTACAGCCTTCCTCCAGTCATTCCCAAGTCTCTCTTCCAACAATGGTCAGGGTACTGCGGCACGACAGAGCAGCGATGCCATCAACCTGACAGAGACTACCACCGCCAACTATCGCTTCAGTCTGAACGATATCCATGCGTTCAACGTGATGTTGGGTCAGGAGGCAGTAAGCTATCATTCAGAGGGATTCCAGGTATATTCCAAGGGGCAGACCAGTGATCTCCTGACCAACGTATCTTCTGGTACACGTGCCAGCCGTTGGGCAGATTCATCTTCTGACTACTCTTACCTCTCGTTCTTCATGCGTGGCGAGTACAACTACAAGGAGCTTTACTACGCCGACTTCTCTCTGCGTACCGATGCTTCTTCACGTTTCGGTAAGGATCATCGCTGGGGTACCTTCTGGTCACTCGGTTTCATGTACAATGTGAAATCTACCGATTGGCTGAAGGATGTAAAGTGGCTCAGCTCTGCTCAGCTTGCCGTAAGTACAGGTACATCGGGTAACTCTGAGATTCCAAACTATTATCACCTGGCTTTGGTTTCTGGTGGTGCCAACTACGATGATACTGCCGGTTTCTATCCATCACAGAGTGGTAACGAGGAATTGGGTTGGGAGTCAACATGGGCAAACAACTTCGCCCTCCGCTTGGGCTTCCTCGATAGAATCAACTTCAGCTTCGAGGCTTACTACAAGCGTACTTCCAATATGCTGATGCGCGTTCCTGAGTCTTATACCGTTACCGGCGAGGGCTATCGCTGGAAGAACGTAGGTGTGATGGCTAACAAGGGTATCGAGCTGAGTGCTGACGGTGATGTAATCCGCACACGCGACTTCACCTGGAATGTAAGTGCCAACGTATCTTACAACCAGAACCGATTGAAGGAACTCTATAACGGTGTAACCGAGTATGTAAACTCAACCACCGGTTTGAAGTATGTGGTAGGTCACTCAGTAAGCGAGTTCTTCCTGAACCGTTATGCCGGTGTGAACCCAGCGAATGGTGAGCAGCTCTGGTATGATAAGGACGGCAACGTAACCAACGAGTTCCGTGAGAGCGACAAGGTGATGACAGGCAAGACCTATGATGCACCTTGGATGGGCGGTTTCGGTACAAGCTTCCGTTGGAAAGGCTTGCAGCTTTCTGCCCAGTTCAGCTGGATTGGTACACGCTACGTCATCAACAACGACCGTTTCTTCGAGGAGAGCGGTGTAACCTTCGGTACTGCTTACAACCAGTCAAACCGTCTGTTGTACGACCGTTGGAAGCAGCCGGGCGATATTACCGACATCCCACGTTGGGGTGAGGTAACCCAACTCGACGACCGCTTCCTGGAGAACGCATCGTTCCTCCGAATGAAGAATCTCAGTCTGTCGTATTCGTTGCCACAGAGCTTGTTGCACAAAACTAACTTCTTCTCTATGGTTCGCATCTACGGACAGGCACAGAACCTCTTCACCATTACCGGTTTCAACGGCTTGGACCCAGAGGTTTCATCCAATATTTACCAGGCGCAGTATCCAGCTTCACGCCAGTTTACCCTGGGTGTGGAACTGCAATTCTAAGCTAGAAAGGAGAAAATAAAATGAATATCAGAAATATAAAGACATACATCCTGTCGGGTATCCTGACCCTCTCGCTGTCTTCCTGTCTTGATAAATATCCAGAGGATTCCATCCGCATGGATGAGGCTATCAACAAGGTGGAAGATGTGGATAAGCTGGTGATCGGTATCTACGACAGTTTCAAGAGCAGCGCCTTGTATTCGGGCAATCTGACTATCCTGCCAGATTTGCAGGCAGACTTCGTGTTCTGTGTAAAGGGCTACTCGAATGCCTACGGCGACATCTATCGCTGGAAAGACATCAAGGCAACCAATACCGACATCGAATCGGTTTATGCCGACCTTTATGATGTAATCAACCGATGCAATTTCCTGCTCGACAATGTTGATAAGGTAAAGGCTGCAACTACCGATGACAAGCAACTTGACAAGCTGGAGCAGTATGAGGGCGAGGCTTACTTTGCACGTGCCCTGGCTTACTCAGAACTGATCAAGTGTTTCTGCAAGGCTTACGATAGCGATGAGCAGGCAGAGAAGGAACTCGGCGTAGTACTTACAGAGCACTACAAGGGCGGTGAGGTTCAGAAGCGAGCTACCCTGAAGGAATCATACGAATTCGTATTGAGTGACCTCGATAAGGCTACTGAATATCTGAAGGTAGGTGATGACTTCACCGGAAGTCTCTACAACGAGATTTACTTCAATGAATATACCTGCCATGCCTTGCGTGCGCGCGTATCCTTATATATGCACAAGTACGATGATGCTATCAAGTATGCATCCAAGGTTATCGGCAGCAAGTTCTATACCCTGGAGAAGGCTTCTTCCAACACCTATTCCAGCCAGGTGAAGGATTACAAGTACATCTGGGCCTACGGAGATTCACGCGAGGCTATCTGGAAGGTAGGCTTCACGGTGAACAGTTATGGTGGTGCCCTGGGTACCATCTTCGATAACTACAACTATGTAAGTTATCGTCCGGACTACGTGCCTGAGACCTGGGTCATCAATTCTTTCGACAGCAACGACCTCCGTGCCGCAGCCATCTTCACTACTCGTGTAACAGGTTATGAGCACGGCTTGCAGTGGCCTCTGTTGAGCAAGTATTTCGGTGATGCCACCTTCTTGAACAACAATATCCTTCACGTTCACCAGCCAATGGTATTCCGCCTTGCCGAGCAGTATCTGATCCGTGCCGAGGCTTATGCGATGAAGAAGGACTACACCAAGGCAGGTAAGGATATCTCAACTCTGCGCACCGCCCGCTACTCTTCTTACGGCGGCAACACCTCGTTGAGCGAGAGCAACGCCTTGACCGTTATCGAGTCGGAGCGTGTGAAGGAACTCTATATGGAAGGCTTCCGCCTGAACGACCTGAAGCGCTGGCACAAGGGATTCAGCCGTAAGGTGAGTGACCAGCCAGCAGCCAACTTCGTACAGAGTAGCCTGAAGGTAGAAAAGGACGACCCACTCTTCGTATGGCCTATTCCACAGCATGAGCTGGAGGCACCGGGTTCGGAGATTGAGCCTAATGAAAGTAACAAATAAAATAAGGAGACGATCATGAAGAAAATAATGATGGGATGTTTGGCAGCCGTGGCTGTACTCATCGCTCTTGCGAGCTGTTCGCAGGATTATACCACCTATTCGGGTCCAAGTCATATCATGTTCTCTGATACGCTCTATCAGTATGCCGTGCAGGAAACCAACGAGGTTTTCAATGTTCCTGTTTCGGCTACCGAGAAGGTTGATTACGACCGCACCTTCGGCGTGGAGGTTGTAGATAAGCAGAGCAATGCCATCGAGGGACAGCACTATCGCATCCTCAACAACACCGTTACAATCAAGGCGGGCGAGATGGTAGGAAACGTGCAGATTCAGGGTATCTATGATAACATCGGCAAGACCGACTCTCTGGGCTTCACTCTAAAGCTGGTGATTCCGGAGAAGTATAACTGGACAGAGCTTTACAAGGACTACACCCACGTGGTGATGCAGAAGTCTTGTCCTTTCGATATCCACAACTTCTCTGGCTGGTGCATGGTAACATCTACCTTCTACAGCCAGTATCTGAACAACGTAACCAACCGTCTGATCAAGACCGAGGTAGTGGAAGGCGAGGAGAATACCGTTCTGCTGAAGGATGTTTACTATAAGGGCTACAACCTGAAGTTGAAGTTCAGCACCAAGAACATCCTTGAGCCAAAGGTAGAGATGGACGACCAGATAGCTGGTGAAACCGGCGAGGCGTTCGGTACCATCTATGGAGACGGCAAGTTGCGCATCAGCCAGCCTTCTCTCTATACCTCTTATTATAACACCTGCCAGAACTATGTATTGCAGTATGTCACCATGAGTGTTGACAACAAGGATGGTTCATCCTTCGGCACCGTGGGCACCTTCATCACCATGTATGAATGGATCAGCGATGCAGAGGCAGAGAAATTAAAAGAACAAGGATATTAAAAACAGAATAAAGTAAAATGAAAACATTGATTTCAAAATATTGGCTCGTACTCATGGCGCTGGTTTCAGTGACCCTGTTCACTGCTTGTTCCAGCGATGACGACGATGCCGTAAACCCTGTGTTCCCACAGGTACAGACTATCGCAGGTGCAGCTGGCGACGAGTTGGACTTCACCTTCGATGCCAACGAGAACTGGAGCCTCGCTTCTTCTGCCATCTGGTGTAAGCTGGCGCAGGGCGAGAATGCTGATGCCTTCGTGCTCAATGGTACAGCAGGCAAGCAGACCCTCAAGGTAAAGATTACGGCAGATGATGCCAGCAAGGATATGAGCGTGGCTCAGCTCTTCCTGACTATGGGTGGTCAGAAGGTTGCCATCGCTGAGGTAAAGCGTTCGGCTGCCGGCTACGAGCTCAAGGTTTACGATGAGTTGGGCAACGATATCACCGAGACAGGTATTACCGTTGGTTACAAGGATATCGCAGGTCAGCCTATCTACAACAAGTTCTCTGTCAAGGCAAACTATCGTTTTGCTGTTACCAACACGCCTGCCTGGGTAGAGTTGGAAGGCGGCTTCCTGGTAGGTACACCTAACAAGCCAGCCGTAGGCGGTGCAGCCTTCAAGGAGAACCAGGGCATGAGCGCCAAGTATGCCATTGCCAAGGATGCCAACTATACCGTTACCTTCTCTTCTGAGGATGGCAAGGCTGCCGTTACCGTACCGGTTATCTATAATGGTATGACCACCAACACCATGGATGTTACATATCCTACCGCTTCACAGTGGGCAGTATGGAATGTATCTCTGGATGGCAAGGTATTCACCCAGAACGGTTCAAGCCTGAATGGCGAGACCACCAATGCGTTTACTTTCCACAACTTCGTTCCTTTCACCCTCAAGACCTTTGGTGATGCTTATCAGCTGGTAGTCTTCGAGAACAAGGAGAATGGTTTGTTCGAGGATGCTTCCGGCGCTGTTAAGTTGCTGGGCGAGAAGGGTGATGTGAAGCTCACAGTCGCTCCATTGGGCAGCGGAAGCCGTGAGTTCCTGGTCTATGCATTGCCACAGAGCGTATTCGAGAGTCTGGAGAATGGACTCGACGGAATGCTGGAGGATGACTTCATGACCGTGAAGAGTGATTACGACCGTTACTTCCTGATGGACATCGTACAGAAGGAGGACAAGAAGGGCGAGTCTGCAGTTACTGCTCCTATCGTAACCAGCATGGGTATGGAGGCAGATTGCGCCTTGACAAGCAATGCCGACTATAAGATGTATGCCGAGGGCTTCTTCAGCTATACAGGCAACGAGGTATTCGAGTCAACTGTTTATGGTGGCTATGTAGCCATCTATCCACAGATCGACGGATGGAATCCTGGTGATGGTGCCTCTGTCGTGATTTATGATGGTACAGGCGAAAAGATGGGTGACTATGAGGTAGGACAGGACGAGAAGGGTATCTATGTAGGAATGAATGTAGATGGACTCAAGTTCCCTATCTTCGCAGGATTCAATGATGCCCAGGGCGCTTGCAAGCGCGTAGTCTTTATCAATAATATGGGATTTAGAAGCAAGAGAAAGTAATGAAGAAATTCAAAAGATATAGCAAGGCATTCCTGTTGCTCCTGGTTGCAATGATGACCCTGGTAGTGACAAGCTGCTCCGACGATAACACCGAGGGCTGGGACGGCACATACGGTTATGTGCAGTTCATGCTCTCCAAAAAGGTTTCGTCGAGAGCCACCCGTGCCGCTGCCATCGATAAGCTTGAGAAGCTCGGCGATGCCAAGAAAATCAAGGTGGTGATGGAGCATGACGGTACAACCGTATCGCAGACATTGTCGCTCAATGCCTACAATGCCGAGAATGCGGAGTATGGATTGAGAAGTGATAAGCTGCAGCTGGCATCAGGTTCTTACACCATCATCGGTTTCTATCTCTATGATGCCGTAGATGAGGAACTGCTTGCCTCTTCTGCAGGCGAGATCTTCACCGTTGTGGGAGGCGGCTTGACCAAGCAGGACCTGATGGTTGAGACCGTAGAGCGTGGTAAGGTGCAGTTCGACCTCATCAAGCAGTGGGAGAAGACCCGTGCCGGAAAACAGGAGTATCTCTTCTCCAGCATCCGCATGATTGATGTGAGCGTAACCAACCTCTTCACCCGTGAAACCTTCACCTTCGCCAACCTGAAGGTGAAATACAAGGAGGGAAGCAAGGAGAATCAGAATCCGGACAACGAAGACGATAAGTATATGGATGTGGCTACTGCCCATTGCGATTCTACCGTATGGCTCCCGGCAGGTACCTATCAGGTTACCTCTTATACTACATACGGCAAGACCGGCGCGGTGAAGACTACCTACGAGACTCAGCCGGTAAAGGGCGAGGCTTTCGTGGTAACCGACAACAAACTTACCGACAATGCACAGGTGCCTATCCTCCTCTCTGAGACCAAGGAATACATCAAGGACTACAAGGCATTGAAGGCTATCTGGGAATCTCTGCAGGGCAAGGACTGGAGTTTCTATGGTGATGCTACCTTCCACGGTGCCAACTGGAACTTCAACAAGGAACTCGATATGTGGGGTGAGCAGCCTGGCGTTACGCTTAACAGCAATGGCCGCGTCATCGGTCTGGTCATCGCTGGCTTCGGTGCCAAGGGTATCGTGCCTGATGCCATCGGTCAGCTGACTGAACTTCAGGTGTTGAACTTCGGTTCGCACGACGAGAAGATTGGTGCCAACCTCTTCTCCGCCTACGATGCCAGCAAGTTGAGTGCCGCTCATAAGATGGCAATGCGTCATGATTATGAGAACAAGTTCCTGAAGTATGACCCACGTGCCCACATGTCGGAGATGATCGTGGAGAGTTTCAACTCTGATAGCAAGAATGCCAAGAACTTCATCAAGAAGGATTCCAGAATCCAGCTGAAGGATGCTCAGATTGGTTTGACCACCAACAAGATTACAGGTATCTCGAAGGCAATCTATCGCCTGACCAAGATGCAGCAGTTCTATATCGGTAACTCACCAATCACTGCGGATGAGGTTTGTACCAAGTTCTACGATGATGAGAATTCAGAGTACCATCGCTTTGCCGAGGAATATACCGAGGAGGCATGGGACAAGATGACTACTCTCACCGACCTGGAGCTTTATAACTGTCCTAAGCTGACCCGCCTGCCGGATGTGTACTACAACCTGCCGAATATCCAAGCGTTCAATCTGGCACGTAACAAGGGTATCAAGGCAGCTCAGCTGCGTGACGACTGGGAGCAGATGGCAACCAGCAAGATAGGTAAGACCCTGCAGATTCTCTATCTGAGCTATAACAACCTGGAAGAGTTCCCTGCCACATGGGCACTCCGCAACATGGTGAAGCTGGGCTTGCTCGACCTTGCCAACAACAATATCAAGAAGGTGCATCCATTCACCAAGGAGGTCATGCTTTCATCACTCTATCTCAACAATAACCAGATAGAGGAGATTCCTGCCGACCTGTGCGGTTTCTCAGAGAATACCGAGAGTCTGAACTTCTCTTATAACAAGTTGAAGAAGATCCCGAACATCTTTGATGCAAGCTCTGTACACGTGATGGGTTCTGTAGATTTCTCCAACAATGAGATTTCGGGTGTGGATGACGCAGGCGGTTACAAGGGTATCAATGCCTCAACCGTATCGCTTGCCAACAACAAGTTCAGCAAGTTCCCTTCAGAGCTGATTGCTGCCGGTTCGCCAATCATCACCCTCGATCTGAGCGGCAACCAGATGACCAGCATCCCTAAGGGTTCCATCAAGGGTAAGTATGCTTATCTCTTGCAGGTGATGGACTTCCGCTTCAACAAGTTGACAGCTCTCTCTAACGACTTCTTGAGCGATAACATGCCATATATCACCAACATTGATCTGAGCTACAACTGCTTCAGCGAGGTACCTACCCAGCCATTGAACAGTGCCAACCTGCGTGCGTTCGGTATCAACCATCAGCGCGATGCCCAGGGCAACCGTCCTCTCCGCACATGGCCAACAGGCATCACCAAGTGCCCAAGCCTGATTCAGTTCCAGATTGGTTCCAACGATATCCGCAAGGTGGATGAGACATTGACCTCTCACATGTATATCCTGAACATCTCAGACAACCCTAACATCTCTATCGATGTAACCAGCGTCTGCGCATACATCAAGGCAGGTATGTATAAGCTGTTCTACGACAAGAATCAGGACATCCGCGGTTGCGATGCTTTGGATCTCGAAAATTAAACTATAAGGAAGTAAGATAATATGAAATATATTAAGAAACTTACATGGCTCCTCGTTCTCGGTGCCGGTCTGATGACCGCATCCTGCAGCGACAATGATGATGTGGAAATCCCTGGTGGACTCGCCATCGACAAGGAGCAGATAGAAATAGGAGCTGAGGGCGGACGCGAACAGCTCGCCATTGCTGCCTCTCAGAACTGGGTGAGCAGCGTGGTTGAGCCTTGGCTGATGCTGACTCCTGCCAACGGTGTGGGTTCTACCACAGCTACGGTAATCGTAGATTCTACCTTGACCAATGGCCGTCGTACCACCGACATCGCCTTCATCGGCGATAACGGTCAGCGCCGTACCATCTCGGTCGTACAGTTTGGTTATGGCAAGCAGATAGACATCAAGGACCCTGTTGTGGAAATCGGTAACTCTGGCTCATACGATGAGCGTGCTTTCGAAAGTCTGATTTCTGCCAATGTGGAATGCAAGATCGGAAGCATCGAGTATTCCTTCGAGGGCGATATGACGGATGCCGAGAAGGCGGAGAACGAAGGTGAGCGTGAAGGATGGCTCCTGAACGCCAAGAACGAGGATAAGCTGACTGGTACCAACCTGGGTATCGTGCTCGACCGCAAGGCGCGTCCTCGCAGCGTGAAGTTCAAGTTCCGCTGGAATATGAACATCGTTCCTGCTGTGCGTGTGGCTAAGGTTCATCTCGTTCCTGTGAATGCAGATGACGAGCTTGTGGATGCTGACGGCAACAAGACGGATGATGTGATCCTTACCGTTCGCCAGGCTGCGGCTCCTAAGATTGAGGATACCCGTGCCGGTGACTCTCTCTCGGTCATCATGATCAACCAGAAGCTCAACAGCATGGCTACTTACGATACAAGCGACAACATGCGCAACTGGAGCAGCGTAACCCTCTGGGAGGCTACCGATGCCTTCGTGAAGCAGCACCCTGAGGCTGTGGGACGTGTGCGCAGCGTGAAGTTCAGCATGCTGAATCTCAAGCCGGGCGAGACTCTTCCTAAGGAGGTGAAGAACCTGAAGTATCTGGAGAGCTTCTCTGTGGCAAGTAATGACAACAACCAGATTCGAGAGATGCAACTCGGCGAGGACATCTGCGAGCTGGCTTATCTCAAGCATCTTACCGTACAGGCGTTCGGACTGGTTAAGTTGCCTGCAGGCTTCAAGAAGTTGGGTAAGTCGCTGGAGAGCCTCAATCTGGTAAGTAACAACTTCAACAGATTGTCGGATATCACCAAGGTGGTGAATGCCCAGAACTTCCCTCACCTCACAGAGCTGATTCTCTATGCCCAGCGCCGTTCCGATGTCTGCATCAATATGAGCGGATTGAACAAGAATAGCGACGGCAACTATATCTACAATACTTATCCTATCGGTATGTATGGTAATGTCAGCAGCGAATATTCAGAGCGCCAGGCATTCCTCTCGCTTCTTACCTGGGACAACCTGAGAGCCCTGGAGCTTTCTTACTGTTTCCTGGAGGGTGAACTTCCTACCGATGAGGAGATGGACGAGGCCTTGGAGACTGCCGGAAAGCCTACACGCTATACGGCTGCCGACTTCTCTACCAACAAGGCAGAATGGCAGGATAAGCTGGTGGGTGATACCTGCAAGTGGTTGCTCTCTAAATGGAACAACCCTGTAACCTGCAAGCAGAAGGATGGCACCATCGTTTACAAGGATGTCTATCCGATGTCTGTGCCACGTGTGTTGCCTAAGTGCCGCTCTCTGGCGCTCAACCTCAACTTCTTCACGGGTGCGGTGCCTAAGTGGATTCTGTTCCACCCTCGCATGGTGCTGTGGAGCCCTGCCACCATGGTATTCAACCAGACGGAGCGTGGTTTCAACACAGAAGGTAAGGCTGCCGGATTCTCCAACATGGCAGAGGATACCTATAGCGCAGAGTACTACTATGGCTCTAAGGATCCAGGTTCCAAGTGGGAAGTGAAAGGCGTAGCTTATCCATTGTACTACCGTACCTACGTGGCTGCCGGAGATGAATCTGGCGAAGAGGCACTTGTCAAGTACAAGAGAAGTAGAAAAGTAAGTAGATAATTAATATAGAAGCAAACAATGAAGAAAAAGTTTTTCTATATAGCAATGGTCGCTTTGGCATTGACAGGCTGTTCTGACAGCCTGTCAACCATCGACTCTTCTGAGGGCAAGGCAGACATCACCATCCCTTCTGATGCAGAGGCTGGTGAGTTGCTCATCAAGTTTGCCCCAGAGATGAGCAGCATTCTCGACCAGGCGCAAATGAGCAAGACTCGTTCCGGCAAGGCTACCCGTTCGGGTATTCCTTCTACCGACGAGGTGCTCGACATCCTGGGAAGCTACAGCTTCGAGCGTGTCTTCCCTGTTGATGCAAACACCGAGGCAAGAACCCGTGAGGCGGGACTCCACCTCTGGTACACCGTGAAGTTTGACAAGAGCACCGACCTGAAGGCTGCCGCTGAGCGCCTGAAGCAGTTGGGCGAAGTTACCAAGGTGCAGACCAATGGTCGCATCAAGCGTGCCTACAATACCGATAGCAAGCGCATCTATCTCAGCGACAAGGCGCTTCAGCAGAAGGCAACCCGTGCGGCTGCATCTGGTGAGCCTAACGACCCAGGCTTCGCTTATCAGTGGCACTATCGCAATCTGGGCGCCGGCAACTATGGCTTCGAGAATCTCAACGATAATCAGGCTGGTGCTGAGGCTGGATGTGATGTGAATGCCGTTGAGGCTTGGAAAACCTGCGTAGGCGATCCTTCCATCATCGTGGCCGTGCTCGACGAGGGCGTGATGTACACTCACCCTGACTTGGCGCCTAACATGTGGTGCAATCCGGGAGAAACTTCTCAGGGTGCGAAGGCTGATGGCGACGGAAATGGTTATGAGGGCGACCTTCACGGATATAACTTCGTAGAGGAGAGCGGAAACATCACCTGGTCGGATGCCAATGATTCTGGTCATGGTACCCACGTAGCTGGAACCATCGCTGCTGCCAACAACAATGGTATCGGCGTGAGCGGTGTGGCTGGTGGTGATGGTACTCCAAACTCCGGTGTCAAGATCATGTCTTGCCAGATCTTCTCCGGTCAGAACAGTGTTACCTTGGCAGGAGAGGCGAGAGCCATCAAGTATGCTGCCGATAACGGTGCAGTCATCCTGCAGTGCAGCTGGGGTTACAACTCTTCTGAGAGTAGCGAGCTGAGTGGTTACACTCCTGGACCTGCTACAGAGAAGGAATGGGCTGAGACCTATCCGCTGGAGAAGGAAGCGCTGGATTACTTCATCAACAATGCTGGTTCGCCAAATGGCGTAATCGATGGCGGTATTGCTGTCTTTGCTGCTGGTAATGAGTATGCGGGCAATCCTGCATTCCCTGGTGCTTACTCCAAGTGTGTGAGCGTAGCGTCGCTGGCTGCCGATTATACTCCTGCCTGCTATACCGACTTCGGTTCGCTCGTAACCTTGAGTGCTCCGGGCGGTGACTTGGAATACTATGGTAAGATTGGTGAGACTGAGGATGAATATTGGGCTGAGACAGGTGAACAGAAGGGTGCCGTGCTCTCTACTTTGGTAAAGAACGGTCAGCCTGCATACGGTTATATGGAGGGAACCTCTATGGCTTGTCCTCACGTATCGGGTGTGGCAGCCTTGGGTCTATCCTATGCTGTCAAGCAGAACCGTCACTATCGTGCAGCCGACTTCATCTCCCTGATGAAGAAATCGGTGAAGGATCTGGATAGCCATTATCAGAATGGTGCTACCAAGACTTATTACATGAACCATACCACCGTGGGTGCTTCGCCTGAGACCATCGAGCTTTCCAAGTATATCGGCAAGATGGGTGCGGGTCTGATTGATGCGGCTCAGCTCTTGAACGGCATCCAGAACAAGGAACTCAGTTCGGAGATGAAGCTGCCTAATATGTATGTGGGTATCGAGAAGACTACTTCTCTCAACCTTGCAGCTTATTTCGCAGGTCAGACCGAGGGCTACTCCAGCTCGGTTGCCAATACCAGCGTGGCTTCTGCTACCGTAGATGGCAAGATGCTCATCGTGAAGGGTCTCGCTGCGGGTAGTACATCGCTCACCGTAACTGCAGCCAACGGTACTAGCCAGACTGTGACAGTAACTGTTCGTAAGAGCGCCGGTAACAACGGTTGGATGTAATCGGAGAGAGAGTTTGATAAAAAGGATTACTATATAATAAGGTATAAAGGATATGAAGAAATTTGCTTTCATGATGTCGCTGTTTCAGGCTTCGGTTCAGACAGTGCTGATGGCTTTTCTTTTGGCTTTGCCAACAGTGGCGAATGCCCAGAAAGAATTGTTGAGGTTTGAACATCCGCTTATCGATGCTGGTACGATGACCGAGGACGATGCGCCTCGCACCTTTACCTTCGTGGGTAAGAATGTGAGCAAGAAGATACTGCACATCACACAGGTGAGAACCACCTGTGGATGTACCAGTTCTTATGTGAAGGGCGATATGATGAAGCCTGGTGATACCTGTCAGGTACAGATTACTTTCACCCCGAATCGCTATCCGGGCACTATCAATACAGGTGCCTATCTCTACCTGAAAGAAGTAGATGGGCAGCCAGCCGTGAAGCTCGCCTTGACGGGTAGGGTATTGCCGGGAGCCGATATGTGGGCTCGCTATCCGCATAAGATGGGAGCGCTGAGGCTGAAACAGGCGAAGGCAAGCATCACGGAGGTGAAGCCGGGCACACAGCCATCGGCTCGCATCCTCTGCGGCAACAGTGGCGAGAAGGCGCTTCGCATCTCCAGTTTGCTTCTTCCGCCATACGCCCAGTTAACTACCGAGCCGGAGGTGATAGAACCGGGTGATGAGGCTGACCTCGTTATCACCATCCTTGCGGATAAGATTCCTGCAACGATGCCTGAAACTTTCACCTTTCCTGTTATTCTGGAGGGGCTGGATGCCCGCCCGTCCGACAGAACGATACAGGTGAGTGTATCCCGTATTAAATGATGACAGAGTCTGGGCATCATTGATGCCAGAACCTTATCATAAGTAATCCATTCATTCATAAACAAGAAAAGATAAAGACAATGAAATATTTAAAGAAACTCTTCACCCTCTTGGTGATTGCCTTGTTTGCCTGCGGCTTTGCAGCCTGCAGCAGCGATGATGAGGAACCGGAGGAGCCTGCACTGGAGGTGACTCCTGCCAATCTTCATGGCACATGGAAGTTGGTGGAGTGGAACAATGGTGAGCAGGTGCCTGAGGGTACTTACTGCTACATCGTGTTCAACCGCAAGGAGCAGACTTTCGAGATGTATCAGAAGTTTGACAGTATGTATGGCCGCCACATCACGGGTTCGTTTGCCATCAAGAACGATCCTTACCAGGGCTACATCATCAGCGGAAGCTATGATTACGGCATGGGCGACTGGAACCAGAGCTATCTCGTAACCCGCCTTCTGGCTTCGGGTTCGATGATCTGGACCGGCAAGGATGATGCCACCGATGTTTGCCGCTACGAGCGTTGCAGCGAGGTGCCAGCCGAGGTTATCAAAGAATCGAAAGATTTTTCAGAATAAAGCCCGCCAGGTGCTCCGGGGGAATCTATCATAAATTCTTCCCCAAACGCCCTGAAAGGGCAGAAGCTCTTAGCCCAGGGCAGCGCCCTGGGGAACAAGCACTCGGCAAAGTCGCCCTGTAAGGGCAAAAGCATAATTCAAAGAGCGAATAATCAGCAAACCATGCCGATTATTCGCTCTTTTTTTGTATCTTTGCCCTCGAACTTTTCATCACTCTCAAATGTAGAGGATAGGTTCAAGGAATAAAGTATAAGGATTAAAGTTCAAACGATATGTTGCCAATATTAACGATTACAGGTTCCGACAGCACCGGTGGCTCTGGTGTGCAGGCGGATATCAAGACGATATTCGAATTGGGAGGTTATGCCGTTTCGGCGATAACCAGCATCACCGTGCAGAATACCCTGGGTATCCAGGAGTTCTTCGATATTCCTGCCGAGATTGTTTCCGGACAGATAGAGGCAATCATGAACGATATGCAGCCCAACATCGTGAAGGTGGGAATGATACGCAAGGTAGAGACGCTGAATGTGCTCATCGATGCCCTGACCAAGTATCGTCCCGAACACATCATCTATGCACCTTCCATCTGGTCGAGCCAGGGTGATGCGCTGATGACGGAGGATGTGGTGAGCCAGATCAAATACCGTCTGCTGCCGCTCTGTTCGGTAGTCGTGGCGAGAAAGAAGGAGAGTGATATCATCCT
>ERZ1034781.459-NODE-459-length-21348-cov-8.043817_pt1 | contig 21348 bp, 19 predicted proteins | sample MGYA00520700_ERZ1034781 | MGnify/ENA primary metagenome ERZ1034781 (study PRJEB33766, sample SAMN09781709) | gut metagenome | biome: gut microbiome | host: Homo sapiens | place: Madagascar | study: EMG produced TPA metagenomics assembly of the PRJNA485056 data set...
TGCCAAAAATTTGGTCAATAACATAGAATGCCCCCATTAGTGCTTGCGCTTTTTCATAGTATCATTGGCTGCATATCAGCGCGGTGCACACAAAAAGTGCAGAGTGCAGACAAATAGCCACATAAAACGTGGCGTATATGTCTGCACATCTGCACTTTTTGCACTGTGTCTGCACTTGTCAGCACAGGAGGCATTACTGCCCGCGGGCTTTACTCCTTGGCGCCGCTGTCAATCCAGTCCTTCAGCAGTTGCAGGCCGGTGCGGTCGGTGACCATGATGTTGGAGTGGTCGTGCTTCCAGTTGCCCTCGTCGGGACTGCTCATGTTGGTGGCAAGCGCCTCGTAGAGCACACTGGCGTCGGCTTGACCCGGCAGCACACGCATTTTGCCAGGCTCCTTGGTCGAAGCCACATTGACCAGCTGCGCATAACTCTTGCCATCGTTAAGGTTGAGTGATGCCGCCCAAGCGCTGCCCGAGTGGCAGTGGGCGCACTGCTTGTCGAACAAGCTGGTCTGAATGGCAGCCAACATGCCGGCATTGATGGCCGCATCGGGTTTGATGCGAATGGTGTCGCCATTGTCGGTAACTGTGGTGGTGTACAGCGTCACCACACGTTTGCGAATGCTGTTAATCACACACACCTCGAGTTTGGTCACCTCGTCGGGTATGCCCGGCAGTGTCAGGTTGACATGGCCGTTGGCATCGGGCTTGATGTCCTTCGATATTTCGGCATACGTGCCATCGTCGGTAAATCCCGCCAGGGCCACGGTGTAGCCTTTGGCCCATGAGCCAGTGCCGGCAATGTCGGCATCGAGAGTGGCCACACGTCCCTTTTCGGTTATGTCGCGCACCTTTTCGGGTATGCGTCCGTCGTCGCACGCGGTGCAAAGCGTCAGGGCTGACAGGGCCATACACATTATATATATAATACGTTTCATTTGTAGCAGTGATATTTTTTTTAGAAGTAGTACTGCAACTGTACGGTGGCCGAGTGAGTGGCCAGGCCCAGGTTGTCGTTGTCGCGGTCGAGCTGCGTGTCGTGTCCTTTGCGACCAGTGTACTGGTACATGGCCTGCAGCTTGAGGTTGCAACCCTTGAAGAAGTAGTTAAGTCCCACGGCCGGCATGTTAAGGAAACCGTCCTTGCCCGTGCTGTTGCGGTTCATAAAGTCGTAGCGTGCAGCCACCTGCAAGCGCGGTGCCACAAAGTAGCCGCCCTGCACATAACCGCCAAGGTAGTTGTAGTGCTCGTTGATTTTCTGACGTTTGGTAAAGCCCACATTCATCCAGTAAGCCTCACCTGCAAAGTACCAGCGGTTGTAGAGCAAAGCAAACTCCAGTCCCATGCGTGCATCGTTGGTGCTTTCGTTCTCACTCTCCACATTCATTGAGCCTGACAGTCCGATGAGCATTTTGCGGTCGTTGAGCAGGTTGGGGTTACCCTGTGTAGAAGGCATCACGCCCCAAGGCATGTAGGTGAGGCGTCCGGCATAGAGCAGTGAGGGAATGTGCCAATCGTCGCTGATGGTTTTGTTGGCCGTGTTCACAGCCGATCCCGTGCCGTTGAACAGTCCCACCTCGTAGCCAAACTTGTTGTTGACCACACCGTGCAGTTCGACACCAAGGTCGAAGCCTGTGCTCATGCTCGGCGTAACGGCGTTAAGCACGTAGGGCATGATGGTGGCAGTGGTGAGCGATGTGGGGAGCTGCGGAAAGAGCGTCTCGCCAAGCGTAGTGAGGTAGGCGTGTGAGAAAGGTGTCTTGAATTTACCCACGCGCAGTTGCAGCGGTGTGTTGAATTTCACGTCGAACCATGCCTGCTGCAGCAGGTTGCCGCCCGACTTGGCAGCGTTGAGCGAGAGGTTGAACGAAATTTTGTTGAAGGCGCGGCCCGTAAAGCCCAATATGGCATTGGGAATGGCAAAACCCGAGTTCTCAACATTGTCCTGGTTGTAAGCCTTGTCAAGTCCCTCATCGTCGTACCAGTTAAAGTTGCCACTGGTTTGTACCAACATGTAGGGCTTGAACACGAAGTCGCCCTTTTGGGTTTGTATGGTAAAGCCCTTGCTGCCAGCCAGTGACACCACGCCATTGTCGGTGTCGAGGTCGATGGGCGCATACTTCATGCGAGGCCCATCGTGGTGTTCGTTGGTGGTTTGTTCGGTGCTCACTGCCACCGAGTCGGTGCTTGCAGGGGTAGTGTTGTTAGCAGATGCTGTAAGTGTGCCGGCTGCCATGGCAGCGAGGCTGAGTATGTAATGTTTCATGAGTGAATAGCAGTGTTTGGTTTTATAATGATTCGAGGAATTTGACGAGCGCGTCGCGGTCCTTCTTTTGCATTTTCTTAAACAGATTCTTTGACGCTTCGCCCTCGCCGCCGTGCCACATGATGGCCTCGACAAAGTTGCGTGCGCGGCCGTCGTGCATAAAGTAAGTGTGGCCGTCCACCTTGCGTTGCAAGCCAATGCCCCAGAGCGGTGTGGTGCGCCACTCGTTGCCGCGGGCCAGTCCGCTGCAATAGTTGTCGTTGAGGCCTACGCCCATTATTTCAGAGCCCATGTCGTGCAGCAGGTAGTCGGAGTAGGGGTGAATGGTCAGTCCGCCGAGCCATGGTATGTGGGTGCCGTTGAGCAGCGTCGAACCCGTCTTCTTAGTGTGCAGCGTGGTCACGTGGCACAAGTGGCATTTGGCCTTGTAGAAGTTTTGCTCGCCAATGCTCACCATCTCGCGTTCGGTAATCATTTTGTCGCCGTACTGCACCATTTGTGTGGTGCTGCCCAGGCGTCGTGCCGGCACACCGAGGCACTGCATGTACAGGTCGACATTCTCCATAGCCTCAGTCGTCACATCGAGGCGGTTAGAGTAGCACAAGCCCATCATGCTGCCGTAAATTTGCTGCATTTGTCCTTCGCACACCTCCTCGGGGAAGCGGCTGTTGGTGGCACCCATGTCGCTCGAAAAGCCGAGCTCTACTGTGAGGTCGAGGTGCTGCGCCTTGTTGCCCGACAGGCCTACGCCCGTCACGCCCTTTTCGGTTATATAGTTGCAGCGTCCGCTTATGCCGTATTCGGGATAGTTGCTCTTGGCAGCCAGTGCCTCAATCTCCACCGGGTCGAGCGCCATCATGGGGCCCATGCCCACATGGCGCAACGGCTGGCGCACCGAGATGATGAGGTCCTCGGGCTTGACGGCATCGGCTATGGGTTGGCCATAGTTTTTCATGCCGTTGGTGTACCACTCGCTGATGCGGTATTCGGGGTAGGCCAGTTCGTATGTTTCGCCATCGGGAAAGGCAAACTGCTGCATGTGCCATTTCACCTTGAGTTTGCCCTCGGCCTTCATCTCAATTTTCTTGCCGTCCTTGTCGGTGTAGGTGCCTTGCACACATTGGTCGTGCAGCACACGTCCGTAGTCGGGGAAGAAGGAGCCGTTTTTGCGCGTGATGTATATCAGGCCAGAGGTGAAGCCAGTACCGCCCGACACCTGTACAAAACCATCGGCGTCGGCTTTCGACACATCGTAGTTGGTCCAAGTTGATGGTGCGGTGCGGCCGGTGGTCATGTGGCAGCTGCGGCACGAAAATCCGGCATACAGCGGGCCGAGGCCGCCGGCGGCGTTGTCCTTGCCGCTCGGTATGGCGTTGTCGTAGAGCGTGTTGCCAGCGTTGAAGCGCGACATGTATTTGCCAGCCACCCAGTCGGCCTCAATGTCGTAGGCGGTAGACGAGTTTTTGAATATCGTTGATATGTCGGCCGACAAGGCATACCCTTCGGGCACCTTGATGTCGGCCACATCAATGCCATCGTCGTCGGTGCAGGCCGATAGCGACAGCAATCCGCTCATTATCAACGAGAAACCTATGATATTTTTTGTCATGATAAACCGATTTGTTTATAGTGCACAGAAGGAGTAAAGGCTTTTTACCAAACCTTTACTCCTGTGTGTAATGCGTATTGCGCGCGTTGCGCGTTGTTTATTTCACGGTGCGTGCCTTACCATCTTTGAAGATGAGGAACTCGAGTGTGTGGAAACCGCGCACGTTTTGTGCTGACTCAGTTACATTGCCGTCATCGCCCTTCTGGGTGATGTCGGCCCACTTTTCAGACTTCAGAATATTCTTGATACCTTCAGCATCGAGAGGCCATGAGTCCATGTTGGGGTCGAGGCCGAGTTCGTCAACCGGGCCAAAGAGGAAAGCCTCGCTTGTTTCCCACGGTTGGCGAGCAGCAAGCCAAGCCTTGGCGCAAGCCTCAAATCCGTCGTTGCTGGGGTTGGCCTGGAATGCGAGCACGGTGTTGTAGAGGGCGGCATTCTTTTCAGCCAATTCGCGGTAGGTGGGCACTACGATGTTGTCGACAAAGTTGTTGATGATAGCCTGCTTTGTGGCATCGTCAAGCTTGATGGCCTCGTCCTTCAGGTTAGTGGCCTCGCCTCCCTTCTGTTCCTCGTCAGTTTCGATTTCGCCAAGAATTTTCTGCAACTTCTCGCAAGCGTCCATGGCTACAACCGTCTGGTCAGAACCGATGTGGCTGCGGAAGGGCTGCACAATGGCCTGAATGGCGTCTTTAGCCTTCCAGATGCAGTCGCGCACCTTGCGGTCGAGGGCGGGGTTGGCCACCGACATGGCGTGAGCCAGTGAGTTGGGGGCTACTGAGTCGGCAGTGTACACGTCGCGTGTGCCATAGTAGGCATTGCGCACAGAGTTGATGTTGTTGGTATAGTCGTCGCGTGAGTGCCAGCTGTACCACGACTCAACGGCCAACACGGCATTGTCCTCATCGCCATCCTTCCACTTTTGGTAGGGGTCGCCAATCTTGGCCGATCCAACCTCGTTGGCAATTTCACCCATCTTTTCAACCATCTCCTGAATGCAGTTGTCTACATCGCCATAGCCAGTGCGTGCATCGTGGTTTTTGAAGAAGGTGGCGTACGAACCGCCTTGTGCCACGTCTTGGCCATTTTCGTGCTTGGTGTACTGTGTGGCCCATTGGTTGTAGAGCGTTTCGGCATCATTCTTCAGCAGCAGTGCTGTGTGTGCCATGTAGTTGCCCCACTGTCTGGCGTTGCCTGCGTTGTACTCGAGTTTGACAGCGTCGCCTCCGAAGGGGTCGGGATCGTCGTCGCTGCATGATGTGATGCCGCAAGCGGCTACGGCTAACAGTGAGCCGAAAAGAATTGTCTTTTTCATTGTGTGTAGTATATTGTGTTTGTTTGTGTTACGTATTGGTGAAATTAGCAAACGGCTTGACGGGTAAGTCTGCCGGAAGGCTTATCGCTTGGTGAACCAGCCCACGTAGGCCACACCGATAGAGAACTCGTTCTCGCTGTTATATTTGCCTTTGCCAAACATCTTGCTCGTGCCAATCTGGCGGGTAGAGTAGTCGGCCTTTATTACGAGGTTGGGCAGTGCATACCAGTTGACACCGGCTGTCCATTTGCTCACCTCGCAGCGGTGGTCCTCAATGTACAAGCCCTCGCATTGTTTCTGCGGGTTGTAGTAGTCGTAGCGTGCAAAGGGGTAGATGGCCGGCACGTTGGCACCGCGGAAGATGCCTGCCAGGTTGAGTCCCACCTCAGCACCATAGCTCACAGCCTTGTGTGCCACGGGCACCACGCGGGTGTAGGGCGACTGGTTGGACAGCTTGGTGTTGACAGAGCTCACGCGGTCGGAGTTGGTAAGGCTGCCCCACATAAAGTTGGCACGCGCTGTGACCACACTGTTTTTGTATTGTGCATCGACGGTGTAGATGCGTAGCGGGGCACGGAAACTGTATTCTACCAGTTTGTCGGAGTTGGCAGTCGTGTTGGCGCAGTAGTAGAACGATGCGCCCACGCGCAGGCCCGGCACACCATTGTAGTTGAGGCGGAGGGTGTAGGCGGGTGAGGTAAAGTTGTCTTCCTCAAATATGCCTTGCTTGCCGCCCTGCACCCAGTTGTTGCGGTCGAAACCGCAGGCGTTGAGGCCGGCCGACACAATGGCCTGGTAGTCGAAGTTGGCATAGCCTTGGCCAAATGAGCCGAAGAGCTCAAGACCATTCTCGTGCCAGGTTGAGGGTATGAGGGTTGTTTCGCCCTCAGGGCGTGTGGTGCCGAAAAAGTTGATGGGCTCGTGGTGCTCGTTGGTCAGGCCAATGGGCAGAATGAGGTGACCCGCACGCACGTGCAACCAGTCGAAGGCTTTGTAGGTGATGTGGAACTGCTCGAGGGCTACCTCGCCACCCTTTTCAACCTCGGTTTCGTATTCGCCATTCTCAGAGTTCTCAAGTTCGTAGGCTGTGCCCACACCGCCCGATTCGAACTCTATCTCGGTGCCGAGGGTCCAGCGGGGTGAGAATTTGTAGTCGAGCGCAAACACAAAACGCGGAATGGCTATGGTGTTGCGGTGGTCCTTTTTGTTGCCTGTGCTGCTGCCGCGGAAACGGTTGATGCCGTAGTCCTTGAAGGCTGCCACCATTTCGCCGTAGCCGCCAAAGCGCAGCTTTTGGTAGTCGTCATCGGCACTGACAGCCTTGAGTTTCTTGGTCTTGGTTTGTGTCTGGCTCACCATCATCACGCTGTCGGCCTTGACGGGGGCAACCTCGTTGTCGGCCTGGGCGTTGGCTGCTGCCAGGGCAGCAAGGGTGAGCATGGCTAATTTAGTTTTCATTCTTTATTCTATTGTGTTATATTATGCGTTGGTGAGATTGGTTGACGGGTATGTTTGCCCGGTCTGTTCAGCTCTTTGCCTTGTTGACATTAATATAATAAGTAGTGTATGGCACACTTACTTGTTAACCTGTTAACCGAAGCCATGGGAAGAACTGTTATGCCAGGGAATTGCGCTCTAATGGCGACGCGTCTCGCGTCGGGCATTTTTCTGCAACCTCTATGAATGTGTATGTTTCAAAAAAACAGGCGCGGGCAACAGGGGCTAAAGTGTGAATAAAGAATGAATGGGTGCAAAGTGTGATCACCTGGCAGCTGGCTTTGGTGTGTAGCCTTGTATTTCCCAATCTCCAGTCGTAGTGTGCGTGATGAGTTGGTCAAGGTGTTGTGTGTGATAACGCCATGTCATGCCAGACTGTGCGCTGTGTCCACATCGATGCGTTGCCCGCGGGCCTGTTATGGGGGGGAGTCAGGCGGCCTTCTGCTTGCTTGTGGCAGTTTGGCCGTTCTGCTTGTTGTCTTTATTCTTGTTGCGTTTGCCCTTTTTCTGCTTCTTGGCCTTCTCTTTCTTTTTGACCGGTTGGGCGGGCGGTGTGGCGCAGGTTATGCCGTCGACTGGTTGGCTGACCGTGCGGCCAGTGCCGGCAGCCAATGGGGCTGCGCCAGCCAACGTCAAGAGCAGTGCGCCGAGGAACAATCTCTCTTGTAAATGTTTCATTACATTCGTTATTTAATTTTTCGAGTGCAAAGTTACGGTGTGCTGAAAGTGGGTACAATCACCCCGATATAGCAAAAATAGGTACCCTATGGTTAAGCCTCCTTACACTATTCTAACCCATAGCAGCGTCAAAATACCCAAATGTGGGTACTTCAGTACGCAGCGTTATGTGTAAATTTGCAGGCGTGTAATGAATGGGGCGTGGGCATGGCATCGATTGGTGATGCTGCCCCGCTTGTGACAACAAGCATTAACAATAGAAAAGATGGTATACAATAACTCCTATCGATATAAGGAAACCGATCACATGTGCGATGTGATTTGCGATGAACCATCATTGCTGCAAATGATATCGCGTTTTGGCATTCCGCTTGGTGTGGGCGACCAAACTGTGCGGCAGGTGTGCGAGGCACATGGCGTTGACACGCTAACCTTCCTGTCTGTGGCCAACTTTATACGCCGTGGTGCGCGTGGTGCGGCCGACAGCATAGAGAATGTGTCGGTGGCCTGCTTGACCAGTTATCTTAAACAAGCCCACTCTTATTTCCTCGACTTTCAGTTGCCGGCCATTCGCCGCAAACTGCTCGAAGCACTCGACTGCTCGCAGCCGGGCGAGGTGTCGTACCTCATACTCAAGTTTTATGACGATTATATGAGCGAGGTGCGCAAGCACATGCAGCATGAGAACCGCAAGGTGTTTGGCTACGTTGAGCAACTGCTGCAGGGGCGCCGCATGGGCGACTATTCCATATCGCAGTTTGCGCGTGGGCACAACAGCATTGATGTGAAATTGCAGGAACTCAAGAATATCATCATCAAGTATTATGCGCCTACCGAACAGGCCGAATTGCTCAACAATGTGCTGTTCGACATCTTTACTTGCGAAACGGATTTGCGCATACACTGCCAGGTGGAGGACGACATATTTGTGCCAGCGGTAGAGATATTGGAGGAGAAGGTTGGCGTGCAGCAAAACGATGTACCTGCCGAGGAAGAGGAAAAGCGCCCAGAGGATACGCTGTCTGAGCGTGAACGCGAAATTGTGCATTGTGTGGTGTGCGGCCTGTCAAACAAACAGATTGCCGAGCAACTCTTTATTTCGCTCAATACGGTGCTGACGCATCGCAAAAACATTGCGCGCAAGCTCAATATTCACTCTGTGGCGGGGCTCACCATTTATGCCATCGTTAATAAAATCGTGAATATTGACGAATTGCAGAATAAGTAGGCTCAAGTTGCGGATTCAGCAAGTGCGGGCTAAATCCGAAACTTGAGTATGTAATATATTGCTGTCCGGCAAAACGTAAATATGCTATAGGACGCAAGCACCAAACGCTACCTCTAATGGGGGCGACGCGTCCCGCGTCGGGCATTAAGGCAAAGACTCATACACTAATAATAAAGACTCACAGACAGCACTAATTTCACGCCTGTCTGTGAGCCTTTTCCTTAATGCCCGACGCGGGACGCGTCGCCCCCATTAGTGGTAGCGTTTGATGGTAGCGTTTGGTGCTTGCATTTGCTGCTTGCGTTTAGTGGTAGCGTTTGCTGCTTGAGTCCGCTCGCATGTTTACGTTTTGCTGGACCGAAATAATTTCAAAGCAAAAAGCACTGAAGAGAATGTTGTTTCTCTTCAGTGCTTTTTGCTAATTAAATGTATGTAAGCGGCTTATTGCGGCAGCGTCACAGTGTTGAATTCACTCACATCGGGGGTGGTGTGCTGTTCATGGATGATTTGTACCAGTTCTTTCACGATGTCGGGGTGTTGGGCAGCCACGTCGTGATCCTCGTGCACATCGGTGGCAAGGTTGAACAACTTGCAGTTGCCGCGCTCCACATAGAGTTTCCAGTCGCCCTTGCGCACAGCCATTTGGTTGGTTTCGTGGAACTCCCAATACAGGAAGTCGTGCTCCTGCTGCTTGGCGTCGTCGCCTAACAGGGTGGGGGCAAACGAAATGCCGTCGAAGTAGTCGTTGGCAAGGCGCTTGTTGCCAAAACGCTCGGTGTAGTTGTCCTGACCGATGAGGTCGCAGAAGGTAGGCATGATGTCGTAAAAAGCCATTATGTGGTCGTTCACCTTGCCAGCTGGCACATGGCCGGGCCAGCGCACAATGAACGGAATGCGTATGCCGCCCTCGTGGCATGAGCGCTTTTTGCCTTGCAGTTTGCCGTCGCGTCCAAAGAAGTCGGGGTCGCCGCCACCCTCCTCGTGCGGGCCATTGTCTGATGAGAATATGACAATGGTGTTCTTGTCAAGCCCTTTGGCCTTGAGCTTGTCGAGAATTTCGCCTACATAAGCGTCGAGGCGTGTAATCATGGCCGCAAACTGGGCGTGCGTGTTGACGGTGGCATGGTAGCGGTCGACACCGGCAAAGGTCTTGTCGTTGCAGAACTTGCCGTAGTAGGCTTGCAGTATCGAGTCGTTAGGCTGGTACAGCTCGGCGTGTGGCAGTGTGTAGGTAAATAAACCATAGAAAGGCTTGTCGGCCGATTGCTGGTCAATCCATTCAAGTGCCTCCTGATGTATCATGTCGCCCGAGTACTGCTTGCGCTTGGCATAGTCGGGATTGGTGCAGCCGTCGCTGTATTGCACATTCTGGTCCATGGTGATGCGCACCACATCGGTATCGCCGCGACGTGGACTGTAACGGTTCAGGAAGTTGGGGTAGTAGCGGTGCGCCATGTACTGGCAGATGTAGCCATAGTACTCGTCAATGCCACGTGTCTTTGGGGTGGATACCGAACCTTCGTAGCCGCCGGCCCATTTGCCAAACATACCGGTGGTGTAGCCGTTGGCCTTCATTATTTCGGGCAGTATGACGTGTTCGGGGTCGTAAGGCTCCTGGCCTACGCGGTCGGGCTCTGAGGTTACGCCGTAGGTCGTTTGGGGGCGTCCTTTCCAATACTCTTTATTGCCACGCACATGGGTGTGTCCTGTGTGCTGGCCTGTCATGAGTGTGGCGCGCGATGGTGCACTCACCGGACTGCCGGCGTAGGCTTGTGTAAAGCGCATACCCTCGCTGGCCATGCGGTCGATGTTGGGAGTCGAGATGTAGGGCTGGCCATAGCAGGCCAAGTCGCCATAACCCATGTCGTCGCAAAGAATAAATATGATGTTAGGCTTGCTCGCCTGCTGTGCGTGCATACCCATGCCCAGCATGGCAGCACTGCCCAGAAGTAGTTGCTTGGTATAGCTCATAGTATGTTGTAATATATGTATATAATAGGAGTGGTGTTGTTACTTAATCTTCTTTTGTCGGTTTTGAATGTAAGCCCCCTTGTGTGTTTTGGGGTTGACACGGCGGCCGTCAATGCCGTAGGCCGCGCTGCTTGCCGTTGCGTCAGTGCCGTTGTTGGCCACGATATCGTTCACTTTGGTGACGGTAGGGTCGTTTGTTACAAATATTTGGAAGTCGTAGGTAGCACCGTTCACATCGTCGTCGGCACCATCAAGGCCGTTATCGTTGACGCGAATGCGCATGCGCGATTTGCCCTCGGCGGCCTCGGCAGGCACGGTAATTTCGGCAGAGCCGCTCTTGTCGCTAAGGAACTCGTGCTTAGATTCAAACACACCGTCCTTGTCCCAATCAAAGTATGCTGTTACGGTGTAGTCTGATGTCATGCCCTCAGCCTCGTATTTAAGGTTGAAGGTCTTGCCCTTTATTACCTCGGCAGAGTCGGTGCGCACCATGTTGTAATAGTTGCCGGGCTGTGCGCTGGCTGTGTAGTTGAGGGCGTTGGTCACATTGCCATTCTCGCCGGTAATGCTCAAACTCTTGAGGTAGGCCGCACCTTTGTCGCCGCAGGGCAGTACGTAGATGCCCAGGCTCTTGCAGTATTCAGAGCGTTCGATGGGTGCCGGTGCTTCGTAGTCGTATGCAGACTCTTGAATGTCCCAATACGAGTTGCCGCGGTTGTAGCGAATGTGGAATGCTACCACCTGGCCTTGGCCGCCGGCATAGTTGAGTCCGAGTGTGCCGTCCTTCGTGTTGTCAATAGTCTGGTCGGTGCTGCACAGGTAATAGAAGCCCTTTAATGCGCCAGCCCCATCGTTGGTGTTTGGTTTTATTTCAAACTCAACGGGGGTGTTGCCTACCTTGATTTGTTTGCTCTCACCTGGCGTTTTCGAACTTTGTACATAACGCTTCGATGTCACGTTTTGTATGTAGTAGCAGTTAGCCTTTTCGGTGGGAACGAATTGCCAATATTGTTTGTTCGTATTGGTCTTTGGGGCAGCATTGAGTGCGCTGCCATTCTCGTAGATGTACGAATTACTGTCGTTGTTGCGGTGTATCACATACACCTTCCCCTTTTCGGGAAAAGTGTGCCCATCATCTGCAAGGGTAGTTGTTGAGCAAGTGAAAACCATTGCGGCTGTCAGCAGCAGTGTCTTTTTCAGTTTCATAATTGTCAAAATGTTGTGTGGGTGGTATGTAAGTAGGTGTGTGTTTTCAGTGTAAAATAACTCTGCTCCACCTACTTAGTAATGCAAATATATCGCATTTAGTCTGATTGACCAAGCGTTGTGGGTGGCGTATGGCCGGTTGAGGTGTTCTAAAACATAAAATAACCCGCAACGCAGCCGTTACCGACGGCATTATTGCGGGTTATAGTGTGTAATATACATGTTGGCATGCTATAGGTCAGACGTATAGCTGTGCCAAGTTATGCGTGAGAGCAATTTATTCGCCGTCGTCCTGTGCATTGTCCCATGCAGAGCTATCCCATGCCTGCTTGTTTGAGAGTGAGGCATCGGCACCTACGCTGGAGTCAGAAATGTTGATAGTGCGGCTGCCTGTGAGCAATGCCTCCTCAGCATAAAGGTTGATGGTAGAGGCTGTGGGCTTGTTATATTGCTTTTTCATGTGCTTGCGTGTATTGAGTGGTTTGTAGTGTTATTTGATGAGAAGCTTCTTGCCATTCTTGATGTACAGGCCGGCGGGCAGTTTGCCGCTCACCTTGCGTCCCGACAGGTCGAAGGTAGCGTTGGTGGCAGGCATGGCAGTTGTTGCGGTGTTGATGCCCGTCACACTGCCAAAGTCCAAAGTCAGAGCCTGACCGCCAGCTGTAGTGGTCTTGAGGGCCGCCTTGTTGGCAGCAAGCGTGGTGCTGGCCGATTTGTCGAGTGGCGAGAATACGGCCTCTTCGCCTTTCTTGTTAAAGATGTAGTAGTTGCCATCGGTGAGTTCCTTGGTGGCGTCGCCGCTGCCCACGAGCTGGTTGTTGCGGTTGTCAGTAGCCTCGGTGCTTACATAGGCATAGATGTCGCCGGTTGTAGCCTTGCTCACAATGGCACCTTGGCCAGCAGCCAATGCGCCGTTGAGAGGCGACAGCGTCACTTGCGTGTTGTCGCTGTTGATGGCAATGTAGGCAGTAGCGTCGCTGCTGAAAGTGACAGGGCTGCTGGCACTGAAAGTAGCCACGTTGTCAATGTTTGAAGTGGCAGTTGTAGCAAAGCGGTAGCCGTTGTAAAGCGTGATTTGCTTGAGGCCAAAGAAGCAACCATTACTGTTACTGCTCTTTGCCATACGTACTACGAGGTATTGATCGGTTGCGGCTTGAGTTGTGGCTTCGCCCTTTATTTCCCAGTCAATGGTGTTGTCTACCGTATAAGAACCACCCAACTTGTCTACAAGTATGCCATCAGTACTTGCGATGAGTGTGCTTTTATTCTCATTGCCCCAAACGCGTACGTCGCAATAGCGTTCACCTTTGCTATTTTGAAATCTGCCATTAAGATTCATGGCCGCAATCTGCAAGTCGCTATGGTTGAGGCTGAAGTCGCTGAGTCCTGAAATCTTAAAGGTAAATTCGGCAAAGCTGTTTTTCCCGTTACTGTAGTTTGCGCAAAGTATTTCAGGGTGCGTGTTCAGTTCATTGCCCGAATTCAGAGCCACATCAGTTGCGGCAGCACCAGCCTCAGTGCCAGTACCTTGTTTAATACTTTGCAGTGTGGCCGTCACACCATTGATGGCATTGCCACTCTCGTCCGTCACTTTGACCGTCACGTTGCTCACTGCCGTGCCGCCAGCGCGGTTGAATGTGAGGCGCACTTGCTTTTGAGCGTTCATTGGCAGAGCCTGGGCCAATGCAAACAGCAGGGCTGTTCCGAGTAGAGTTTTTTTCATAGGAATTCGTGTTATGGTTTGAAATGTGTAATAGATTAGTGTTTCTCTAAACCTAAGTTGCTGTATATAATGTTATATTATGGCGCAAATATAGACACTAAATGCAAATAATGCAAACGGGGGGGGTGAAAGTGTGTTAAATGCTTTGCTTTTTTCGGCAAGCGTGATGAGAAGGGTGGTGAAACGCCTCGCAGTCATGCAAAGTGCGGCCATACAGCAAAGGCATAGGCCTTTATGTGTGGCGCCAGAACCGAATGTTGTAAAAATGCTGCATAATATTGCATCATGTCTTAGAAAAACGTGCAAATGCTTGCATATATCAATTAAAATGCCGAATATTGCAGTCAATTTATTACAGATACAACCTTTTTTAGAACCACCCTTAATACAAAACCGAAAATACTAAACAGCCTATGCTACGTATAGCAATACAAGCCAAGGGACGGCTTAACGAAGACACAATGGCTCTGCTGGCCGATGCCGGCATTGATGTGGCGCAAAGCAAACGCAAGTTGATAGCACGTGCCAAGGGCTTCCCCATCGAAGTACTTTATTTGCGCGACGACGACATACCCCAGGCCGTACACATGGGTGTGGCCGATGTGGGCATTGTAGGCCTTAACGAGGTGGCCGAGCGTGGCATGGCGGTTGACGAGGTGATGCGCCTCGGTTTCGGCGCTTGTCGCATATCACTGGCCGTTCCGCGTGAGGTGGACTATCCCGGTTTGCAATGGTTCGAAGACCGCACAGTGGCCACATCGTACCCCCATGTGTTGCGCCAGTTCTTTGCAGACAAGGGCATACATGCCGACATTCACGAAATAGCCGGTTCGGTAGAGATAGCCCCCGCAGTGGGCATGGCCGATGCCATATTCGACATCGTGTCGTCGGGCGGCACCCTGGTGCAGAATGGTTTGCGCGAGGTAGAGGAGGTGTTTTATAGCGAAGCCGCCCTCATAGCCCGTCAAGGACTTGACGATGACAAGCTGGCCGATATCGAAAAGCTCAAGTTTCGTTTCAACTCCATAGTCAACAGCCGCGGCTACAAATATGTGCTGATGAACATACCCACCGCGCTGGTGGACCAGGCAGTGCAGATAGTGCCCGCCATGCGTTCGCCCACCATATTGCCTTTGGCAGCCGAGGGGTGGTGCTCCATGCACGTGGTTATAGCCGAGGACGTGTTGTGGGAAAAGGTTGAACGCCTCAAGGAACTCGGTGCAGAGGGCATACTCGTGCTCAATCTCGAAAATATGATACCTTAAAAACGTTTGCCGAAAAACACTCACTCAACATGCAAATAATCATCAATCCAGATAAGTCCGTATGGGACAAAATGTGCGAGCGCAACGCCCCGAGTGACGACAAGGTGATAGAAAGCGTGCGCAGCATTGTGGCCGAGGTGCGCCACAGTGGCGATGAAGCCCTGCGCCGCTTTGCCCACGACTTTGACCATGCCGACATAACCGACATCGAATTGTCGGCCGAGGAGCGCAAGCAGCTGGCGGCCCAGGTCACGCCCCAAGTGCGACAGGCCATCGACGCAGCCCTTGTCAACATCAGTGCCTTTCACAAAGCGCAGATGCCCGAGCCTGTCGAGGTAGAAACCCAACCCGGTGTGCGCTGCCTGCAAAAGGCGGTACCCATTCAGCGTGTGGGACTTTACATACCCGGCGGCCGCGCCCCGCTCTTCAGCACCGTGCTTATGCTGGCCGCCCCGGCCCGCATAGCCGGTTGCAAGCACGTGGTGCTTTGCACGCCCCAGGGTGCCGACGGCCGCATCGCCCCCGAAATAATATATGCGGCCAATGCTTGCGGGGTAGACCACATCTACCGCGTGGGCGGTGCACAAGCCATTGCCGCCATGGCGTATGGCACAGAGAGCATAGCCCGTGTGGACAAGATATTTGGCCCCGGCAACCGTTTCGTTACCCATGCCAAGCAGCTTGTGAGCACCGACACGGCCATCGACATGCCGGCCGGCCCCTCCGAGGTGCTCGTCATGGCCGACCACACCGCCAAGGCCAGCTATGTGGCCGCCGACATGCTGTCGCAGGCCGAGCATGGCCCCGACAGCCAGGCCATACTGGTGTGCCAGAGCGAGAACTTTGCCCACGAAGTAGCCGCAGAGGTGGAGCGCCAAACCGCACTGCTGCCGCGCAAGGAACTTGTTGAGCAGTCGCTCAGCCACAGCCGCATACTGGTGTTTGCCCACCGCAGCACCATGCTCGACTTCAGCAATGCCTATGCGCCCGAACACCTTATCATATCGATGGACAACCCATGGGACATAGCGGCCGATGTTACTGCGGCCGGCAGCGTGTTTGTGGGCAATTATTCGCCCGAGTCGGCCGGCGACTATGCCTCGGGCACCAACCACACCCTGCCCACAAGCGGCTGGGCGCGCTCATACAGTGGCGTGAACATCGACAGCTTTATGCGCAAAATAACATTCCAGACGCTCACACAACAGGGCTTGCAGTCATTGGCTGGCACCATAGTCACCATGGCCGAAGCCGAAGGCCTGCATGCACACGCCCAGGCTGTCAATGTGCGAATTAACGACCGATAGCCATGTACATACGCAATAATATAAAGGAACTCTTGCCCTATTCCACAGCGCGCGACGACTACAAAGGTGGCGACATATCAGTATGGCTTGATGCCAACGAAAGCCCTTACAACAATGGCGTCAATCGCTATCCTGACCCACACCAAAAGGCGTTGAAGGGCGAGATAGCACAACTCAAGGGCGTTACGCCCGAACAGGTGTTCGTGGGCAACGGCAGCGACGAGGCCATCGACCTCTGTTTCCGCATATTTTGCGAGCCAGGTGTCGACAATGTGGTAGCCATAGCCCCCACTTACGGCATGTATGCGGTGGCGGCTGCCATCAACAATGTGGCCGTGCGCGAGGTGCCGCTCGAGGCCGAAACCTATGCGCTCAATGTGCCGGCCATGCTGGCCGCGGCCGATGCCAACACAAGGCTCATGTGGGTGTGCTCGCCCAACAATCCTACGGGCAATGCTTTCAGTCTGCAGCAGTTAGAGACCTTGGCTAACAACTTCAACGGCGTGTTGGTGGTTGATGAGGCTTACATAGATTTCTCGTCGCAACCCTCCATGCTCACCATGCTCAGCAAACACCCCAACGTGGTGGTGCTTCAAACGCTCTCAAAGGCGTGGGGCATGGCTGGCTTGCGTCTTGGATTGGCCTTTGCCAGTCCCATGATAGCCGACATCTTTGCCCGCGTAAAATATCCCTACAACGTAAATGCACCCACCCAGACCGAAGTGGCCCAGCGCTTGCATGCCGAGCCACACGATGCCCATGTGGCTGAGGTGTGCAGCCAGCGCCAGTGGCTTGCCACCGAATTGGCCAAAATGCCTTGTGTGCTGAAGGTGTATCACAGCGATGCCAATTTCTTGCTGGTCAAAGTGACCGATGCCGATGTCATTTACGACCACCTTGTGGCTAATGGCATCATCGTGCGCAACCGCAATCGGGTGAAAGGCTGCGAAGGCTGCCTGCGTATTACCGTTGGCACACCTGCCGAGAATGCGAACGTAATAGATGCCTTAAAGCAATATGTATGAAGAAAGTATTATTTATTGACCGAGATGGTACTATTATAAAAGAGCCGGCCGACGAGCAGATTGACTCGCTTGAGAAACTCGAGTTTGTGCCAGGTGCCATCAGCGGACTGCGCTCGGTGATGCAGACCGACTACCTGCCATTGTTGGTAAGCAACCAGGACGGCCTCGGCACCGAGAGCTTTCCCGAAGACACCTTCTGGCCCGCTCACAACAAAATGTTGCAAACACTCAAGGGCGAGGGCGTAACCTTTGCCCGCGAATATATAGACCGCACATTCCCCGCCGACAATGCGCCAACACGCAAACCTGGCACGGCCATGCTCACCGAGTATATGACGGACGACTACGACCTGAAACATTCTTATGTAATAGGCGATCGTGCCACCGATGTGCAACTGGCCGTCAACATGGGGTGCCGTGCCATATTGTTGCAAAAGCCCGAAGTGGCTGCCACCATGCTCAACACGGTACAGCAGCACGTGCTGGCTCTTGCCACCGACGATTGGGCCGACATAGCCGAATTTCTGCGTCGCACAGAGCGCCGTGCTGAAGTAAAGCGTGCCACTGCCGAAACCGACATACACGTGATAGTCGACCTCGATGGCGGGGGCGACACATTGGTCAACACTGGACTGCACTTTTTCGACCACATGCTCAGCCAGTTGCCACACCATGCCGGCATATCGCTCTACTGTGTGTGCAAGGGCGACCTCGAGGTGGACGAGCACCACACCATGGAAGATGTGGCCATAGCCCTTGGCGAAGCCCTGCGCACAGCTCTTGGCAGCAAGCGCGGCATCGACCGCTATGGCTTTGTACTGCCCATGGACGAATGCGATGCCATGGTCACACTCGACTTTGGCGGACGTATCGACTTTCAGTGGGACGTGCCGTTTACGCGCGAGTATGTGGGCGACACACCCACCGAAATGTTCAAGCACGTGTTCCAGTCGTTGTGCGCCGCCATGCAGTGCAACTTGCACATCAAGGCGCGTGGCGAAAACAATCACCACCTTATCGAGGGGGTGTTCAAAGCCTTTGCGCGCGCCTTGCGCCAGGCCATTCACCGCAATGTGTTCAGTTACGAACTTCCAAGCAGTAAAGGTACATTATGATAGCAATCATCGATTACAAAATGGGCAATTTGCGTTCCGTGCAGAATGCCCTGTCGCGTCTGGGCGCCACATTCGAGGTGACGGCCGATGCCGCCACCATACGCCGTGCCGACCACGTGTTGCTGCCCGGGGTGGGAAATTGTGCCGAGGCCATGCACAACCTGCGCGAGAGCGGACTCATACCCGTCATCAAGCAGTTGCGCCAGCCCGTGCTGGGCATCTGTGTGGGGCTGCAGGTGATGTGCCGCGACTCTGAGGAGGGCGCTGCCAATGGCCAGCTGACCACCTGCATGAACATATTCGACGCCCATGTGCGTCGTTTTCCCGACAGCGTCGAGTTCAAGGTGCCACACATGGGCTGGAACACCCTTGGCAATCTTGAAAAGAAACTCTTCGACGGCATACACAGTGGCGACAGCGTGTACTATGTACACTCTTATTACCCCACCTTGTGCCCCGACACCATAGCCACCACACGCCACGGCCTGATGTTCAGTGCCGCACTAAAGTACGAGCAATTCTATGCCACACAGTTCCACCCCGAAAAGAGTGGCGATGTGGGCGAGCGCATACTTAAAAACTTTATCAGCTTATGACCATACTTCCCGCAATAGACTTGATAGACGGCCGCTGTGTGCGTCTGTCGCAAGGCGATTATGCGCAGAAAAAACAATATGACGCCAGCCCCGTCGACATGGTACGCCAATATGTGGCGCATGGGTTGCACCGCGTTCATGTGGTCGACCTCGATGGTGCCAAAGCCTCCACCCCCCAAAACCTTGACACACTGCGCCAGCTGGCGGCCGTGCCGGGGGCCGAAATAGAGTGGGGCGGTGGCATAAAAAGTGCCGAGGCGCTCACACAGGTGTTCGAGGCCGGGGCGCGCTATGCTGTGGTGGGCAGTGTGGCTGCCACCAAGCCCGAACTCTTTGAGGCATGGCTCCATCAGTTTGGGGCTGAGCGCATGGTGCTCGGTGCCGATGTTAAAAACGGACTCGTGGCTGTGAATGGTTGGCTCGACAGTGTAGACCAAACCATCGACAGCCTTATCGACCGTTTTGTGCCATACGGCTTGACACAGGTAATCTGCACCGAAATATCGCGCGACGGCATGCTGCAAGGCCCCGACACCGACCTCTATGTGCGTTTGCAGCAAAAGTATCCTGCTGTAGACATTACTGTGTCGGGCGGCATATCGGGCATGAACGACATTGAACAACTGCGCCAACTCGGCCTGCGAAAGGTGATTGTGGGAAAGGCCATTTACGAAGGACGCATAACACTTGACCAATTATGCTGAGCAAACGAATTATACCATGCCTCGATGTGAAAGAGGGACGCACCGTAAAGGGTGTGCACTTTGAGGACTTGCAAGACGTGGGCGATGCCGTGGCCCTTGGGCAGCATTATGCCCGCACCGGTGCCGACGAGCTGGTTTACCTTGACATCAGTGCCACACGCGAGGGGCGCCACACCTTTACGCAGCTCGTCAGCCGCATTGCCGACGGCATAAACATACCCTTCACCGTAGGCGGAGGTATTAGCACCATCGACGATGCTGCACGCCTGCTCGATGCCGGTGCCGACAAGGTGAGCATCAACAGTGCTGCCCTGCGCACTCCCGAGCTCATCGACCAAATAGCCGCACGCTACGGGTCGCAGTTTGTGGTGGTGGCCATCGATGCCCGTCACCAGCCGCTTGCACCCGACCAGGCCGAGGCCGATGCCCTTTGGACGGTGTGCACCCACGGCGGCACACAGCCCACCGACCGCGAACTCTACTCGTGGGCACACGAGGCGCAGGAGCGTGGTGCGGGCGAAATTCTCTTCACCTCGATGAACCACGACGGCACCAAGCATGGTTACCCGTGCACCACTTATGCCCGCCTCACCGCTGGCTTGCGCATTCCCGTCATAGCATCGGGTGGCGCCGGTTCGGCGCACGACATTGCCGAGGTGCTGGCCAAAGGACATGCCGATGCCGCCTTGGCCGCCAGCATATTCCACTATGGCGAAATAACCATACCCGAACTCAAACAGGCCCTCAGTCACGAGGGCATACCCGTAAGACTGTAAATATGGAACAATTAAGTTGGGACAACATAAAACTTGACAAATGCGCCGACGGCCTGCTGCCCGTAGTGGTGCAGGACGCTGTCACACTGCGTGTGCTGATGTTGGGGTACATGAACCGCGAGGCGTTTGAAAAGACGCAGCGCGAGGGGCGTGTCACCTTTTTCAGCCGCACCCGCCAGCAGTTGTGGACAAAGGGCGAAACCTCGGGCCACTACCTCATGGTTGACAACATGTACGTTGACTGCGATGCCGACACCTTGCTTATCAAGGCCAATCCCATAGGCCCCACTTGCCACCGTGGCACCACGGCTTGTTTTGACACCCCTGCCGCCGAGGGCTTCATACGTTCGCTCTCGGCCCTTGTGCGTCGCCGCCATGCCGAGATGCCCGAAGGCTCCTACACCACACGCTTGTTCATCAAGGGCATAAAGGCCATTACCAAAAAAGTGGGTGAGGAGTGTACCGAAAGCATCATCGAGGCCGTTGATGGCAATCGCGAGCGCTTCATCTACGAGGCTGGCGACCTGATGTATCACTATCTTGTAATGCTTGAACAAATGGGTGTGACCCTCGACGAAGTGGAGCACGAGCTGCTCTTGCGCCACAGCTGACGCCTTTGTTTGTGAGCAAGCAATGCCTGCACACCTACCTATAAATCATTTTTTAGCGTTTTGCCTACACTCTGCACTTTAGTATGTCAACGCGTTGATAATCAACTGCTAAAAGCGTGTAGACAACCCCGAAATTTATATACACTGCCGTCTGCACTCGTGTTGCAGGCGGCAGTGTATTTTTATGGTGCATGCAGTGCGCTTTTACGACATATTGCAGTGCATTTATTTACTGACTTCACCAATGCGTCACCCAATCAAATGACGCAACTCATCGTTTATCAATATGCGCTATGTGATGGCGCAGAAAAGTGATGAAGTCAGGAGATTAGATTATGGTGCTTCATAGTTTGTGAGTTATGAGATCTGCCGCTAACGCGGAAAACAGAAGAACAGAAGGACATAAGAACATAAGATATGACGTTTGTGTTAGCCGCTTACCGCGGGAACATAAGAACA
>ERZ1034781.475-NODE-475-length-20938-cov-10.100177_pt1 | contig 20938 bp, 17 predicted proteins | sample MGYA00520700_ERZ1034781 | MGnify/ENA primary metagenome ERZ1034781 (study PRJEB33766, sample SAMN09781709) | gut metagenome | biome: gut microbiome | host: Homo sapiens | place: Madagascar | study: EMG produced TPA metagenomics assembly of the PRJNA485056 data...
ATATATTATTTATAATAATAGCTTTGCTGCTTAAGTATCTTCGCAAATGCATAAATCCACATATTTGCCACATACTAACTACAAAGCTAAAACTTAGCAAAAGAGAATGGATCATAACAGAACAGTTAAGACATTCTTACAAAATATGACATTGGAGGAAAATACAAGTATGAGACCCACTGGAATTGTCAGACGTATCGACGATCTTGGCCGGATCGTTGTTCCAAAAGAGATCCGCCGCGTGCTTCGGATCCGGGAAGGCGACCCACTCGAAATCTTTACCGGAAAAGACGGCGAAGTTATCATAAAAAAATATTCCCCGCTTGGAGAGCTTGGAACCTTTGCTCAACAGTATGTGGATTCCATCTCACAGATCCTTGGTTGTCCGGTCTGTGTCGCCGATCGTGATCAGATCATTGCTGTCGCCGGAATGCCCAAGAAAGATCTGGTAGGCAAAGCAATCCACAAAGATCTGGAGGAAGTCATTAACGATCGAGAAAATATTATTGCCCGACATGGCGATACACGATATGTCAATATCACTTCAGATGATACTGCATATGCAGGTCAGGTAATTCAGACAATCATTTGTGAGGGCGACGCGATCGGTGCAGTCATTGTGTTGAGTAAGGATGACAAAATGCGTTTCGGTGAAACAGAACAAAAAACTGCGATCATTGCTGCTAATTTTCTCGGAAAACAGATGGAGAACTAATTCTGTGTCATTTGCCTTGAAAAGCAGCGAAAAATCTAGGTTTTTCAAGGCAAAATGGCGTTCTAACCTTGACAAATACTGGCATTTTAGGTATAAATATACATGTTGGGGCGTGATCTACGCCAGGAGTTATCCGGTTTAGCTCACCAGGATAATATATTATGAGTATTTTAGGAGGATTTTTTCGATGAACAAGACTGAATTAGTTGCTGCTATGGCAGAAAAGACAGAATTATCAAAGAAAGATGCTGAGAAGGCTTTAAAGGCTTTTACAGACGTTGTAGCTGAAGAATTAAAGAAGGGTGAGAAGGTTCAGTTAGTTGGTTTCGGTACATTCGAAGTTGCTGAAAGAGAAGCAAGAGAAGGTAGAAACCCAAGAACAGGCGAAACAATGACAATCGCTGCTTCTAAGTCTCCAAAATTCAAAGCTGGTAAGGCTTTAAAGGATTCACTTAACTAGTTTTTATAGAATGAATCAAGTACTTAAGGGATGCTGCATCGTATAAATCAGCATCCCTTTTGTTTTTCTGTTTTCCGGAATAATCCGATTGTCTTCTGGTAATACTTCTTACAGATGCAAAAAACAGAGCACCACTCACTTATCTATGTGTGCTTGTTATATGTACCAACCCATATAAAATACAGGAGGCAACAACTATGGTTTTAAAAGAGAAAGAAAAACAGGCTATCAAGGATCTTCAGACACTGGAACAGGCCTGCATTGACAAATACGGCAAATATGCAGCCCAGGCAAAGGATCCTGTGTTACAGGAATTATTTACCACGCTGAAAAGGAATGAACAGAAGCACTACGACAGTCTGGATCAGGTTCTGACCGGAACCGTGCCAAGCTGCAACTGCAATGACAGTGATGGCAGAGACTATGACCCAAAAGCTACCTACAGCCAGCTCGGACAGTCTCAGGACAAGAAGGACGATGCCTTTCTTGCAACGGACTGTATCACCAGTGAAAAGCTCGCATCCTCTGAATATAACAGTGATGTATTCATCTTTGGCGACAGTGCAATCCGCAAGCTTCTTGCCGACATCCAGATTGAAGAACAGAATCATGCCGAGATGCTCTTCAAATACAAAACAGCAAACGGGATGGCATAAGACCTCCAACAAAATACTTTTATGACTATATAGAACACTATCATTTAAAATACAAAAGGAGATATACAAATGAGATTAGACAAATATTTAAAGGTTTCAAGACTGATCAAAAGAAGAACCATCGCAAATGAAGCCTGCGATGCCGGACGTGTTATGATAAACGACAAGGTTGCCAAGGCATCCACCGATGTAAAAGTTGGTGACGTTATCGAGATCGGCTTCGGCAACAAGACCGTCAAGGTTGAAGTGACAATGATCGCCGACTCCACCAAAAAAGAAGACGCCAAAGAGATGTTCCGCTATTTGTAATGTCTTTCATGACGATATAAAGTCTGCATACCCGGTTGCTATATAAACACATGACTCATTTCGTTTCTACTCGATACACTCGCCCATTTGTCAGCAGTCGCCCAAACTCACCCTTACGGGTTCAGACATGGGCTTGGTGCTGACGGCTAGAGTGTATCTCATCACGAAACTACATGAATGTCATTGTTTATATAGCAGCCGGATACGCAGACATTATATCTGTATCAAAGACAAAAACAGATAAATTATCTACAACAGCCTGACTATATATTGACATTAGCGAAAATTTCGTTATGAGATGCACATTGCCAGTAAATACGGGTGCCTGTTTGAGTCCGAGGGACGAGTTGGCACAGGAGTATTTACGAATCAGGCATGTGCATCGAATAGAAATTGCGCGAGTCAATTATAGTCAGGCTGTTGTGGATAGTTCATCTGTTTTGTCCGTTTAGTTCGAGGTTTTAATTTCGAGTTCCGGCATAGTGGAGGCAACTTTGGTGTTTGCAGGGATGGACTTCGTTACGAAGGTATTTCCCGCCACTACGGAATTTGCACCAATAATGGTCTCACCACCTAGAATGGTTGTATTTGCATAGATGACTACGTTGTCTTCTATGGTTGGGTGACGTTTTATGCCGGATAGCTGCTGACCTTTTCTGGTCGACAGTGCACCAAGAGTAACTCCCTGATAGATCTTTACATTATTTCCGATATCGGTGGTCTCACCGATAACTATTCCCGTTCCATGATCAATAAAGAAATATTCGCCGATATTTGCACCCGGATTAATATCAATTCCTGTCTCGCCATGCGCATATTCTGTCATGATTCTTGGAATAAACGGTACCTTCATCTGATAGAGCACATGTGCATATCGATATACAAATATCGCAAATAAACCCGGATAAGAGAAGATGATCTCTTCCCTGCTGTTCGCTGCAGGATCTCCATTATATTCTGCTTCTACATCTTTACAAAGCAGCGCCTGCACCTCCGGTATCCTTCGGATAAAGCCCAGTGCCTTCTCCTGTGCATCTTCTGTGATCTCCTGATAGGATTTGGCATCGTTTTTATAACTCAATGCTACCTTGATCTGACGGAACAACTTATCATATAACAACGATAACTTATGTCCTGCAAAATATTTCTTATTAGCATATGCCATATTCTCTCTTCCAAAGAAGCCCGGAAATGTTACTTTCCGAAGTTCATCTACAAAATCTATGATCTCATCTTTCTGTGGAAGGCGTTCGCCCAGTGAAAGATCAAATAATTTTTGATCTGAATAATTCTTATTTAATTCCTCAGCCATTTCTGCAATGACTGTTTTAACATCATTTTCAAATTCCATTTCAGACTTACTCCATTTCGTTTCCTATTATCAATATATGCGGCAGTCACGATATGTCCTCGAAAATACTGCACGATATACAGCATTAGTATAACATTTCAATGGAAAATGTAAATATTTTTGTTTTTCATTACGGATTCTTTTTTGAACAGGTCACAGATAAACTTCTCTACAGATTCTCCGCTCTCATATCTTCGATCCTGCGGTTTAATTCTTCTAAAAACTGTTTATGTTCCTTTTGCAGGTTTAAAATTCTGGTCTCATACTGCACTCTCTGCTCTGCGAAAGCTACCAGAAGAATACAGATAATTATGACTAATACAACAACTGCTAAGGCTAATGCGACCATCATACTACCATCTCCCGATGTAGAACATGGATCAGATTTAATTCTTGCTTACTGAATTGATTGTGAACTTTCAGAATTGCGTTCATGATTCTCCCCCCAATTTTCTTTTATAACTTTTGTATTCATTTAAACAGATGCACGCTTCCATCTGCGTACATCTGTTTATACTATACTCAATTTTTCGACATAATGCAACATTTTTTCTACTTAAAATAAGATTTTTCCTGTCGCAGTGCGATTTTGAATTGTTTTATTTCTTTCGAAATAACCGTTTGATCTTACCGGGCAGCCACATAAGGACTTTTCCGATCCGGAAAGACCAGGATGCTCTTATCTTCTGATTCTCCTGTTCAACAGTCCTCAGCTTCTTCCCAAGAGCCTCATTCTTTTTCTTTTGTTCTGTAAGCTGACGTTTAAGATCAGCATTTTTTTCTTTTAATACATCTCTTTTTTCTTCAAGTCTTGTAATCTTGCTCTCATCTCGTGCGATTTTCTTTTCATTTGCGCGGTTTTGTTTCGTCAGATCTTTATATGCTTTCTTCTGCAATGACAGATCCTGACTCATTCCACGTTTCTCAGCATACGCTTCCGATTTTTGAACATATACGGAATATGCAAAAAAAACGGCAAATTCTTCCGGTGTATCCTGATACAGATGTCTGACACATTCTCCATTCCATACACTATAATAGTAACCATCTTCCTGTATCTGAATATGCATTTTTTCAAGCCCATATTCCTTTAAAGCCTCAACTGCCTGTCTGAAAGCATCCCATTTCTGAAAATTCTGGAGCATATAGATCATACTTCCAATTGCTTTGTTGGCAAAACTACGTTCTCCAAACCCATCGTATTTTTCCAGATTCTCAGCAATATCCATCCATGCCCGAATCGGCGACAGAGGTGATTTTGAAATAGAGCAAACAAGTCCACTCGCCTGATTTACTCTGTAATTAACCAGTTTTTCATCCAATACAGTGATTCGATCCGCAAGTCCAATCGCATTTACTGTGAAATATACATCATTACCATTACGAACCGGTTGGAAATCCAGTTTTAGCTGTTCAATATAAGACCGTTTGAATATCTTATTCCAGGCTGCTGCGTTCGTAAAATTCAAATAATAATCCGGATTTGTAAAACGATTAAATGTATCTGTCTCCGGTATATTTTTGACCGAGAGATACGGCGGCCATGGATATAATTTCTGTTTTGACTCCAGAAATTGATTTCCACCACATACACAAACATCTGCATCTACAGCCTTTGCTTTACCATACATTTTTTCCAATGCATCCGGTTCAAAGAAATCATCGCAATCCCAGAATACCAGATATTCACCTGTTGCATGTGATTTTCCTGTGTTTCTGGCAACACCTGCATACAGATTCTGCTGCCTGTACAACTGAATACGATCATCCTGATCTTTGTATCGATTTAAAATGTCCCAGGATGAATCGGTTGAACCATCATCCACACATATGATCTCTATCTCCTGCAGTGTCTGATTGCAAATACTGTCCAGACATTGTTCCAGATATTTTTCTCCATTATATACCGGTACGATTACTGATACCTTTATCATAAGAACTCCCTAACTTACTCCTTTATAATATCCGCATACACTCCGTTCACCGCACAAAGCAGGTCATCCGGTTTCAACAAAATCTGTTCTCCCAGCCTTCCACCTGATACGATCATCTGTGGAAGTAACTTTGCGCTTTCGTGTATAACTGTTTTGTACTGCTTCTTCATTCCGATCGGTGTACAACCGCCTCTGATATAGCCGGTCACTTTATTGATATCCTTGACCGGAAGCAGTTCCAGATTCTTTTCTCCTACTACTTTAGCTGCCTTTTTCAGGTCAATCTCCTTATCGATTGGAAGTGCAAATACATAATATGACCGGCTTTTCCCAATCGTTACAATCGTCTTAAAGCTTTCGTCATAACTCTGTCCAAGCAGATCTGCTACATGAACACCATCTATAAATTCATCACACTGATATTGATTCAGCGTATATGGAATCTTCATACGATCCAGAATACGCATAGCATTTGTCTTAGTTTCTTTTCCCATGTGTTTCTACCCTATTATGAAAGTACACAATCCTGTATATTTAATACGCGCTCTATACGAGCTGTGAGCGCATTCGCTGTAAATGGTTTACAGATATAATCTTCTGCACCGGCTTCAAAACATTTCGTTTCGGAATATTCATCTGTTACCGCAGTCAGAAAGATTACCGGAATATTCTTATACTCCTGATTTACCTTCAGTCTGGATATCACATCATACCCATCCATTCCGGGCATTTTCAAATCCAGAAGAATAATATCCGGACGTACACGCTCCAGTACGCGGAATGCCTTTTGTCCATCATTTACCGCAGACACATCAAATTTGTCTGCAAGAACACCCTGTATCATATCCAATATCATCTTGTCATCATCTATAACCAAAACTGTCCTTTTCACTAAAGCATCCTCCTAATATCCGTCTCGAGTTTTTCAATCACATCATATGCCTTATCCATATCATAATCTGATATATATGTATGCAGCCTGTCCAGAATGCCAAAATATCCGGTTCCCAATTCTTTTTGAATCGCCGGCACTTTAATGTGATATAGCTTTTTCAAATCCTCACATGCCGCCTGTTCCCGGTAATCATAGGCTTCCTGTTTCATTCTGTCGAGTATTATAAGCACTTCTGTTATATCTGTGACTCCTGTAGTTTCTATTGTACCATCTGATTCTATATTCGCAAGCCATTTTTTTATCTGTCTCAAAAGGTCTCTGTATTGACGCATTGTATTGGCATGTTTCCTATCTATCTCCGTCCATGCTGTTTCTTCATGCCGGCATGCAACTTCCAATCTCGCAGCCGCTTGAGCCATATCATCCGCTCCTATACTGGCCGAGATTCCTTTCAGGCCATGGATCGCAATCTCGTATGCCTGCAGATCTCTGTTTTTTCTGTCGGCGTCCAGCTTTTGTATACGTTCTTCGCTTCCGGTCAAATAGGTCTGTAAAAGATCGATATAGAGTTCCTCGCTATTGCCTATATAAGACAGGCCTTTCTCTGCATCAATTCCGGGAATGTTGATCTGTGTTGCCGGAACATCAGATTTATGGGCTTCTGCATCCGTTTTATCACATAATGTAATATACTCATCCGGAAGATTCTCCATCAGAATACGTTCAAATCGTTCCGGATCGATCGGTTTCGAAAGATATCCATTGAAGCCTGCATCCAGATACATCTGTTTCGCATCAGAGAGTGCATTTGCCGTAATGGCGATTGCCGGGATATGCTTGTATTTTCCCCCATCCATACCTTTTATCTTCTGGAGCATGATCAGTCCGTCCATCTCAGGCATCATATGGTCAATTAAAAATAACTGATATTCCTGTTTTCTGATCATGGCAAGCCCCTGCTTTGCACTGGTAGTCATATCCATCTGTATTCCGGTTCTTTTAGCAAGCCCTTCTATGATCTTAAGATTTACCTCATTATCATCCACAACAAGAACATGTGCTCTCTCTGCATGGAACATTTCGTGATATGCTATTTCCGTCTGAATCTTTTTTTTGTATCTTTCCCTGTAGTCGCCAACCGTTTCTTCATCTGCAATCTTCTGTGTCAGAGCTACAGTAAATGTTGATCCCTTTCCATATACACTTTGTACTTGTATAGTTCCTCCCATGGCATCAAGAAGGCTTTTTACAATCGGAAGTCCCAGACCGGTTCCTTCTACCGAACGATTCCGTTTCAGATCAAATCGTTCAAATTTCGTAAATAATTTTCCGAGATCCTCATCCCGCATTCCGATGCCGGTATCTGCCACCTCTATGAACAGTTTCTGGATAGTATCCTGACTTTCACCCGTGATCCGAAGACTGATACATCCCTTTTCTGTATATTTCACTGCGTTTGTCAGAAGATTCATAATGATCTGTTTAATTCGGACTTCATCACCTTGCAGATACTCATGCATATATGGCGAAACCGATATGTTAAACTGAAGGTTTTTTTCCATTACCCGTTTCTGGATCGATCGTTCAACATCTTCTATCAGACTGCTCAGGCTGTATCTCTCTATTATGATATCAACCTTTCCGGATTCAATCTTCGACAGATCCAGAATATCACTGATGATCGTAAGCAATGTTTTGCCTGAATTCTTTATATACATTGCATACTCTTTGATATGAGGCTGTCTGCTCTCACGCAAAACCAGTTCATTCATACCAAGTATCGCATTTAAAGGTGTCCGTATCTCATGAGATATATTTGCCAGAAACGCCGACTCACTGTTTGCTGCTTTCTCTGCTTCCTCTGCATTTTGTTTCAATTGGATCTGAAGCCTCTTATTCCAGGCAATTACCACTAACAGCATTAAGCTTCCAAGCAAAATAATTATCATATCCGTTATACAGTCATCAATATCTCTTCCACCTGATGCATCCTGCATATGATCTGACAACAGAGCATACAGATAATAAATCTCTGTACTGACCAGCATAAATATATTCAATTCAACCATCTGGTATAACGAAATAATAACCATGGCTGTCAGGAACATATCCGTCAAACGATTGTGTCCATCCGGCAGAAGTCCATACATGGCAATTATCATAAACAGGCAGCCCGTCATACAGAAGCCATGCGCCTTAACGGGTGTTTTTTCGGAACAAGTCACATATATACAGACGGGAACCGTACAAAATGTTATAATGACAAAAACCGCTCCACTTTCATAACGAAGAAATGCCGTAACAAAAAAACAGATCAGTAACAAATATGTGTAAAATACCATATATTTTAAGCGTTTATCATCTTCCAGTACCGCTCCGGAGGAATATCGATATACTTCAAGCTTCTCTGTTCCTGTCTGATCTTTAGTTCTGTGCAACCGAACAAATAAATTCAGATAGAGCATGAAAAATACGACCAAAACAGTTATAAGAATAACCGCAGATGGTATCGCATTTCTTGCTATAAGCCAATTAATACTATCTTTATTAATAATTGATACTACATACCAATCATTCATGATAGGCTTGACCGATATCCATGATGAAGCCGTCTTATAGGATACAATGTCGCTATTCTGTTCCAATTCTTCATTTATCTTATCTTCATAGGACTGCGTCTTTTCATTTTTCCCGTAATAATCCGTCAGGCTGCTTCCAACCATATCAAAATCAGTGCCGGCCTCAATAATTCCGGATGAATTGACAATATATAAATCGCCAATATCATTTTGCAGCATCTGCAGCATTTCTGACAGATTTTTTATGTCCAGATCTACCCCGACCATGTCTGTTCCGTTTTCCATTGTTCTTCCAATGGTCAATACCTGTTTTCCCGTCTTCATATCGATATATGGTGTTACAAATGTCAGATCTGTTCCATTTGCTACGATCTCCCGATACCAGAGCCGATCCTCTACATGATAATCGGCCGGTGGCATCCACTGCCCACTCAGCATCAATTCTCCATCAATATATCCATATATGCCGAGATAAGATAATCCAAGTCTGTCCTTCAGATATTCTGTCTGCTCAACAAAATATTCCTTCAACATAGCATTATCCTCATTTTTCTCATGAATATATTGAGCGGTAAAATAATTTACATTCAGTACATTAACCGCATCCGTTAAGATATTTTCACAGGAAACAGAAGCATAATCCAGATTACTCTTTATAGTATCATTCACCTGTTCTGTCGTGTTTTTTACCTCTCTTGCACAAAACACAAGAACCACAGCCGCTATAAATATCAGAACAATACTAACATACATAATTAATTTCTGAAATGATCGTTTTTCCATTTTCCATCACCTTCCCCAATACTGATATCCGTTCCTACCCCAAATGTTCTATCAGTTTTTCCAGATTTACGATTCGACCTTCAAATTGCTCATAAAAATCCTTCTGATCCTCATACCTCGCAATATACATCAGATTCAATATCAGCATACAGATCTGTCTGGTCTGGTCATCCGCTTTTGCTTCATCGTTTGCTGCAGGCAGTTTGCACATATACTCCTGCACTTGTTTCAGAAAATCATGCCAACGATTGATATATTCCGTGTTCTTCTGAAGATCCGGTGTATCGATCCACTTTGACACCTTCACCTTCACCTTTCCCGCACGCTCACACTCATGAATCTGGAGGAAATATTTGAAACCGCCATCCTCATAATATCGTCCAAGAGGGAACAAACGACAGAAGCCCGGACGTGCCGCATGGATACTGCATCTCCCTGCTTCATTCAAAAATGAACATTTCCCATCTACCATCTTGATATTCGGAAGGATCAGTCCATCCACTACGTTCAGTTCGATTGTATCGGCAAGCAGGGCTTCAAAACTTTTTCCTGTCTCCTTCGTCAGACGATATATATCTAAAGGATCTAAAATAATCGATTCACCCATACCTTCACAACAGGCATGGCACCCCTTACATTCATTACAATATGCTTTTACCATATCATTTGCTTCATACAGACGTCCATCCGATATCTCATCCAAGCTACAATTTCTAAGCATGTTCTTTTACCTCACACAATACTCCATATTTTATCTTGATCCGGTCTAATTTCTCCAGAAACGGGCAAGCCATAAGCCAGAGAAATAACACAGTGGCAAATCCCTGTACAACATCAAACGGAAATCCCGTCACATAAGCAGCAATGATCATCTGCAGATTGACCGTCGGCTGCCACATGATCACGGATGCAGGATTCATAATGCCGCCATATATTATAATACAACAAAATCCACCAAATACGCAAAGGGAGAGACGCGTCAGTTGTTCTCCCCGAATCTTTGAATTATTAAAGACAAGCCCGGCGGCAAATCCTACCAGTCCCATCGAAAACATCTGCCATGGTGTCCATGGTCCCTGGCCAAATACCATATTTGACACCAGCATCGTGACTGCTCCTGTAATAAATCCGGTTTCGCAGCCAAATGCCACTCCGCTTATGATCACAATTGCTATAACCGGATTAAAATTCGGTATCATAAAAAATGCGGTTCTTCCTACTGCTGCCAGTGCACATAAGACTGCAACCGTTACCAGATCTCTTGCCGATACCTTTCGGGTTTCAAATGCCACTCCAAACGGGATCATCATCTCGATCAAAACCAAAAGCGAGATAAAATAATACTTTCTATCCGACAGTACAGCTTTTCCCATCCAGATCGTAGCTGCGGCTGCCAGAATACAGGCAATCGTTACTATCATATTCTTCCGGCTGATATGGTACCGTTTTCTTCGTTCAATCTCCCTGTCCTGTGCCTTTGCCAGAGGACCCAACAGACAGAGAAAAAGCCCGACCATCAATATAAAGATCACATATATCCCTATATATATAATACCCTCCGATGTCACCCTGCCATCATCGATCAAGCGGGTAAGATCAGACTGGCGGATCGTTATGATAAAGCAGGCCGCCATAACAAGCATCGTTATCACCAGACCAAGTCTGTGGACAAATGCAGCCTTACCTGACACTATGCTCTTGTGCTGTTTATCTTCTATTTGTCCGGATTTCACACCTGACTGTTTATGCTTGCCTGTGTTCTTTTCTGTCTGTTCGGAAGCTTCTATGTCTGTTAGCGTTTTATCCGCTTTTTTCCGTGAAGCTCCTGCATCCGTGCCTGACCGATCTGTGTTTTTCCCATACACCGCAAGAACGTCTTTAACCGTAACAGCATGATCCACGATACCTCTGGCAATTCTTGCCGCTGCCGTGGTATAGAATTCATTCCCTGTAAAATATTCCGTTACACCGTTTACAACTGCTGTCTCTCCATCAAAGATCAGGCAGACCTGATCCGCAGTCTGTGCACAGAATTCGATGTCATGACTCACGATCACGATAGTACATCCCTGCATCTGTAATTTTCTGAGGATTTCCGCAAAGGTCTGCTTGAATTCCGCATCCATCCCTTTTGTCGGTTCATCCATCAATATAACATCCGGCATCCCGATCAATACTCTTGCCAGTCCCAGCCGTTGCTGTTCACCACCGGACAGATCATATGGATGACGTTCAAGAAGCTTCGTCAATCCGCAAAGCTCTGTGATTCGATATCTACTACTCTGTCCGGTCTTATCCTGCGCCACCGCACCGTTACTATTTTTTTTAATTCCAAGCTCTCCCCGTACAGTGGATGCCGTAAATAACAGCTTCGGATCCTGCGGAAGCAGTCCGACTTTTTTCCCTTTTCCGATCCGGATTCTGCCCCGATAAGGTATACCCGCACCGGCAATTAATGAAAGCAGGGTGGATTTGCCACATCCATTGCTGCCGTTAATTGCAAGGATCTCACCCTCATAGACAGACAGATTCAGCCCATGAAGCACATCATGTTCCATCCGGTCATATCGAAAGAATACATCCTTTATCTCTATGATCTTATGCTCGCCCTTATATGCCCGTGTAGTCACTTCGCTGATCTGTTCATGTTCCCGGTCATATCGGACAAGCCAGCTTCTTCCATCTGTAACAGTCACCGGAACCTGTTCTTTTTCCTGTAAACCAAGTGCGATCCTGCATGCCGCAGGAAGCTCGATAGATGGTTCTGTCTCATACAGAGTATGCACCCCTTCCTGTATCGTTCCATCATATAAGACCATTCCATGATCAAGCAGTATAAAACGGTCACACATCGCCCACAGCTCTTCCAGTCTGTGCTCCGTAATAATGATCGTAATTCCAAGTTCCTTGTTGATTCGTTCCAGGCATCGGAAGAAATCACGCGCCGCCATCGGATCCAATTGACTGGCCGGTTCATCCAGAATCACTATATCAGGTGACAGCGCAAGCACAGATGCAAGATTCACTAACTGCTTCTGTCCACCGGACAACTCATTTACTTTTTTATGAAAAATTGAATTCAATCCAAAAAAAGAACACATCTCTGCAACACGTTTTCGGATCGTCTCTGTCGGAAGTCCCAGACTCTCCAGTCCAAATGCAAGCTCATGCCAGACCTTGTCTGTCACCAGCTGCGCATCCACATCCTGCATGACGAATCCTATCTTCTGCGTCTGCATTTTCTCATCCATCTGAGAAAGCTCCTGCCCCGCAAAGGTAATTGCTCCCTCTCTTTTTCCTCTCGGTGTCAACACAGGTTTCAACTGTCTGAGCAATGTGGTTTTTCCACTCCCGGAACCGCCTGCAACCACAACGAATTCTCCCTGTTCGATCGTAATATTTATATCATTTAAACAGGGATCAAGATATATATCGTCACGTTCTGATATGATATCAGGATATGCAAATGTCAGACCTTTTATCTCATACAAACTCATATTCTTCTCCAATAAGTATTACCGGCTGCCTACTGCCGCCTCAATAGTATCTCCCGACTGCATCACACGGCATCTTTTCTTCCACATCAATACCTCTGCTATATGCATACCGGTCGGCCATACTGCCAGAACCAGATAACTTCCAAATGCAACTTTCGACCGGATATTCCATGCCGCCACAGCCACATACGGATAATACCGCATCGCCATCTGCCCCGATAAGAACCCTGCCAATGTCATACCTGCAAGGGTCAATATTCCTGCCAGACAGACCGCATCCCGCCTGTGAAAACGGAACAGAGAAAAGGCCGTACGTCTTCCGATTCCATATCCCCGGCTGCGCATACTGTCTCCGGTAATGACCGCACGTTCAAGTGCCCAGGTCGTCGCAGATGAAATTACCCGCATACCTGTCCTTATACGTTTAAAATATCTACCTTCTACTATAAATCCTGCACATTTCTGTGCCTGATATACCTGACGGATCCTTGCTCCAAACTCCGGGAAAAATTTCAATGCCATAGATATGACCAAAGACAGGTATGGTGCAAATCTTCCAAATAAATAGATCATCTTATCCGATGTCAGCACACGATTAAGAGACGCAAACCAACAAAGCACAGTCACAAGCATCCCTGCTGCCGCAAGTCCATACAGTATAGATTCCAGCGTCAATGCATTTCCTGTCGGAAAATACCATAATACCGTAACTCCCTGATGACTGAATGCCGGATTGATCAATGCCGTAAGGATTATGACCGGTATCATGTATCTCAGATTCCGCAAAACCGCCTTTCTGCCACCAATACAGACCGAATATGCAAATGCTCCCATAAATGCTATCATCAGGCACACCGGATGTAATGACATCATTCCAAATGCGATCACACTGACAAAATATATGAAATTAACGATTGGATGACAATCTGCAAATGCATCCTGATTTTCTTTTCCCACTGATATCTCCTGTTTTATCAAATTCTGTCCTATTAACCTCTGCCTTATTAATCTCTGTCGTCTGAAGCCGATACTTCCTGCATTCCCTATTCAAAATATGGGTTTCCGACATCCGCGCCCAGATCACAGGTGTACTTCCATTCTATCTTATCTCCATCCTTCAGGACATATTTTGAGCATCCAAATGCAGGGAACTTCCCATTTACACAGTATTCCCAGCCTGACAGCTCACCACAGTCAAACTCATAAAGATTATTGATTCCCTCTATATAATAGCTTCCGTACAATGCCGTAAATGAATATTCCATCTGAATGGCTCTTGTCCGGGTCACATTTTTTAACACATCGAAAACCGTCTGTCCCTTTTTAAATTCAACCGTCATCTCACGAAGGATCCAGCCATCCGAAGGAACACAGGATGCCTTCGTCTTATCAAAGATATCCCAGTTCGATAAAATATTACTGCAATTAATTGATATGGTACAAGTATATACAGTGTCTTCCGACGGCTGCTCCGTGGTGGTCGGTGACTGTGCTCCCGGCTGCTCCGTCGTTGGTACCTCTGTATCCGGCTGCTCCGTAGATCCGTTCTGATCTGTTCCTGATCCGTCTTTTTTCGATGAACCACCATTTGATGGAGTCTTATTGTCCGTACTCTGCGATGAATCTGTCCCCGGAGCCTCCGATACATCCGTATCTCCATTTTTATGCTCCTGCGTTGTGGCGGAATAATCCGGAGTTACGATTCCGGACTTATCATTTTCTGAGCCCTTATCATCTTTTTTTATATCCTTTTTGCTATAATCCTTCTTTAATGAACCCTGTCCTGACGATGAAGAATCATCCCATTCCTCATCATCCGATATTTCCGCGTCAGTTTCTTCTGTCTCCGAAGCTTCCTCGGAAGCCGCTTCCTGTGTCGTACTCTCTGTATTTTCGGAAGTCATTCCCGGTCTTCCAAATCCCCTGGAGCCGGGTGCATTTCCTCCATACCAGTACGCACCGACAAGTATAAGCAGTACAACCAGAATTCCTATTATGTTTTTCAGATGTTTCTTAATCCACGCCATATCTTATCTTCTTACTCCAGCTGCTGTAATATTTCTTACCCTTCACCGTCTTATATGCCCGCACTGTTATATAATACCGTTTTCCTCGTTTCAGACCGGTCAGTTTTTTTGTCGTTGTTTTTCCTGATTTGACGATTACTGTCTTTGCTCCGCTAAGTGAAGATTTCAGACTGTACCGGATCTGATATCCGCTCGCCTTACTGTTCTTCTTCCATGATACAGAAAGTTTTCCTTTTCCTGCCTTTGCAGCCTTTGCAGTAATCGCAGTCACGCGGCAGGCAGCCTTTGTATTTGCATTTTTACCCTGCAGACCTGCAGCATAGGCACATACCTTATAAGAATATGTCGTACCGTTTTTTGCACCGGTATCTGTATAAGAAGTCTTTGCACCTGAAACGGTTTTATATTTCTTATATGCCCCGGAACCTGCCTTACGATATAAGATATACTTGTCTGCTCCTGTTACCTTCTTCCATGTTACAGTCAGACCTTTTTTGGTATTTGTGACGGATTTCACAGATGCCTTTGCCGGATAAACAGACACTGTCTTCGATACCATTCCCTTATACATTCCTGTTCCTGATATCTGAACAGTCGCCTTTCCCGGCTTCGTATTATTCTTATATGTCACTGTATAATCTGTTCCTGCAGTCAGTTCTTTTGATATTCCATCAATTCCTGTCATGCTGACAGTGACGGCAGGCGTTATCACCTTGCCTGCATATGTGTATGTCGTCCGGGGAATCTTCACCTGACAATCCGCAAGATCCATGACACGAGCATCCACCGCATCTGTCATATTGTATAAAGTATTTTTATTATTCTTATATCTGTCATAGGATACCAGCGCATAAAATGCCTGTTCTGTCGCCATCTGATTGCCACCATCGGAAGCCACATGCTCAAACGCACCTTTTCCCGTCAGATAAAACTGCTCTAAACCATCCAGTACGGAATGTCCGTTTTTTATAAAACGAACATCTGTATCACCATCCAAGCCCAAACCGGATAAGGCAACCAGTACCTGTGCCGTACTCTCTGCATTTTTCGTTCCCCAACTGCTGTATGTTCCATCTTCATTCTGTATCTCTGACAGCACACGGATTCCACGGTTTACAGCTTCTGTCACCTGACCGCGTACCTGTTCGCTAACATCTGTACTTCCCTTATAATATGGAGCAAGTGCCTGCAATGCCATCGCTGTGACATCCGGGTCCGGTGATGTACCCGACAGACAAAAGCCGCCATTCTTCAGTTCATTATCCAGAATATAAGTAACCAGTTTCTCTCTTGTCACCTGTGTCTTAGCTGTTCCCGATGCAAGCGGTTTGATCTCATAATTACCCGAATCAAGTGCGATCAATGCAAATATCGGTCCATTGATTCCCTGTTTTTTTACATATGTCATATCTGACAGTGCACCGGTCAGATCATATCCCTCTATATCAGATGCATCAAGCCCCATAGATGTAAGGGCGAGAATAGCACGGGAATTCTCCGTGCTCTTTCTGCTATCCAGCTTCAACGGCACAATCTTTTCATTTTCACCTGTCGTTGTTCCGGTCGTTGATCCACCGGCAGATTCCTGCATTGCTTCTGCCGTCTTTTTCAATATATCCATTAGATTATTATAATAAGCGCGATACCATGGCGCATTCTTCATACCATAGCGGCATTCTCCGATTACAGCCCACTCACCGCCGATTGAAGCATTTGCAGGTCCATACCAGTCTACGATGGAAGTTCCGCCTGTTTCATCTGCCACTTCCACCTTATAGGTTGTCAGCTTTTTCTCAATAGCAACAGAAGTCTCCTCCAAAATCGTCTTATAATCAATGGAAGCATCCGAAGCTGCCTTTACCTGACTAATCTCTGCAATCATACCTGTGCCTGCCTGTTTGCCAGTTCCGCCAAATGTGCCATTCGCAGCAATCTGCCCAAACAGCGAAACAGTCATCACCGTTACCAATATATAACTAACTATTTTTGTCCAACGCGATCTATACATTTTCTCTCTGTTTTCCTTCATCTTTCTTACCTCATACCATTTCATAAAGATATAAATCATGCCCTACAGCCATAATCTTCATAATCTTTCTTAACGACCTCATTCATAATGCTCATACATAATACCTGATTCCGCACAGAAATCCCTTATATCAAGCCTATACTAGCAATTATAAAACAATGTGTCAACAGAGAGGATCTGGCAGGGGAACACTAATACAAATGTCGACATAAAAAACACCCACACCGGGATCAGATATTTCTTTTAGCAGACCTTTTCTCACGTCGGTCCTTAATGAACCGCTCCGCGGTGAATTTAGTACCGCTACGTGAGAAATAGAACGAAAGTGTTCTGCATAAAGAAATGATCTGATCATGGTGTGAGTGTTTTACAGTACTACTCAGCAATATAAAATTACACAATATAACAAAAGAGGATAGTCAATATCCGTTTTACAGACCTTATCTCACATCGGTCCTTAATGAACCGCCCCTACGGTGAATTTAGTACCGTTACGTGAGACACGAACGCAAGTATGCTGTAAAATGGATATTGACTATCCCCTTGTTATATTGTGTAATTTACGCATTCTCTTCAGCCTGCTGCTTCATGAGTTCCTTGAAGAACGCATCCTTCTCCGGATAACGTTTCCGCATGAACACCGGCTTGTTCTTCTCATCCAACAAACAATGGCAGGATGTGCCGATGCACCGAAGCTCTCCGGTCTTCTTGTCATGTACTTCATAGGAAAATCCAATACGGATGCCTGTGTACTCTGCAAGCTTTACATAGATCACAACGTTATCTCCATATCTGGACATGGTCTTATATTCCGCTGATACTGACAATACCGGAATAATAATATTGTCGTCCTCGATGGTCTTGTAATCCCATCCAATCTGCTTCATCCAGTCCAGTCTCGCTTCCTCAAACCATCTGATATAGTTGGAATGATGAACGATTCCCATTCTGTCAGTTTCATAGTAATAAACCATACGCTCATATGGCTTAATTTCCATATCTATCATTTTATGAACATCTCCATTTCCTGCCTGCTTCTCACAGGCTGTGTCATTTCATCTGTCTCGGCAGATGATCGTCCGGACTTATTTCCAGTCTTTCTCTTTGATCTCTACACGTCTTACCTTACCACTGATCGTCTTTGGCATCTCATCGACAAATTCGATCACACGAGGACGTTTGTAGCTCGCCATGTTCTCCTTGAAATAACGCTTCAGCTCTTTCTTCAGGTTATCATCGCCAACCGTTCCTTCTGTCAGAACGATCGTTGCCTTGATCGCCTGTCCTCTGGTTCCATCCGGTATAGCTGTAACTGCACATTCCAGAACATATGGAATCTTCATAATCTCATTTTCAATCTCAAAAGGTCCAACACGGTATCCGGCAACTTTGATGATATCATCCACACGGCCTACGAACCAGAAATATCCATCCTTGTCCATATATGCGGTATCACCCATGTGGTAATAACCGTCGTGCTTAACTTCTTTTGTCATTTCCTCATTATTATTATAAGTAGAGAACAGACCATATGGCTCGCCATCTGCAATCTTAATAACGATCTCTCCGGTCTCATCTACATCAGCAAGTGTTCCGTCCGGTCTCATAATGTGAACATCATAGAGTGGGCTTGCCTTACCCATGGAACCCGGTCTCGGTGTTGTATTTTTCAGATTTCCGATCGCAAGTGTAGTCTCTGTCTGACCAAAGCCTTCAAAGATCGTAAATCCTGTCATCTCTTTGAATTTATAGAATACTTCCGGATTCAGGGCTTCTCCTGCGGTTGTGCAGTAAGTCAGTGCGGAAAGGTCGTATTTGCTCAGATCCATCTTAACAAGGATTCTGTAAAGGGTTGGTGGCGCACAGAAGGTTGTGATCTTGTACTGTTCTACAAGCTTCATGATATTGTCTGCACTGAATACATCAAAATCATAAACGAAGATACAGGTCTCGCATAACCACTGACCATAGAGCTTGCCCCAGAGAGCCTTACCCCAGCCGGTATCGGATACTGTAAAATGAATACCATCCGTCTTTACGTTATGCCAATATCTTGCTGTAATATAATGTCCAAGTGCATACAGATGATTATGTGCTACCATCTTTGGATGCTTGGTTGTTCCTGATGTGAACATGATGATCATGGTATCATGTGCATAGACTGTATCTTCCCCAGTCGGACGTGCAAATTCTTTGCTGAATGAAAGGATATCTTTATCAAATGGATGGAAATGCTCTCTCTCACCATTTACGATAACCTTGATCACCTTATCATCCGGATCGATGGCTGCCATTGCATCCGGAATCTTGTCATCAGCTGTACATATAACAGCCTTTACATTTGCAGCTTCGATTCTGTATCTGTAGTCTTCTACTTTTAAGATATTGGTTGCAGGAATTGCTACTGCTCCGATCTTGTGAAGTGCAAGGATCGTAAACCAGAACTGATAATGGCGCTTTAATACAAGCAGCACTCTGTCGCCCTTCTTGATACCAAGGCTCTTATAATAATTTGCTGCCATATTGGAATACTCTTTGATCTCTTTAAATGTAAACTTCTTTTCTTCCTTATCTCTGGACACATAGATCAATGCTGTCTTATCCGGTGTCTTTTCTGCTAATGCATCCACTACATCAAATGCAAAATTAAAGGTCTCATCATTTGTAAATTCAATCTTACTTAATACACCATTCTCATCAAATGCTGTCTTGACAAACTTTCCGGCAATTCCTTCTTCCCGTTTTAACTCTGTTATCATACTGTCTGTTCCTCCGTAAAATAATGATCTATATAATGAAAATGTGTTTTCTTTTTTCACGTTTTTGCAACTTCGTTCTCGGTTTTTCCAGACTTTATTCCAGGTTTTTCGTTAACTTCAAACGTAGTTTTAAAAACCACTTTACCTATAGTACCATATTTCACTTATCTGTCAACAGTTTTTTGCAGTTCATTTTTACAAAAAACGGGGGAATTATAACTGCAACCAGCTAATTATATTCCACCTTTATTATAATTTAGAAATATCGCAGATAGATGCAGACCATTGAGATCAGAATAACGATAACGGATGCCGGAGCCGATACCTTACAATATTTGCCCCAAGAGATCGGATGACCTTCTTTTGCCGCGATCGACATTCCGACAACATTTGCCGATGCCCCGATCGGAGTCGCACTTCCACCGATATCTGTACCCATTGCCAGTGTCCATGCAAGAACCGAGAGATCCACACCTGTCGATGCTGCCAGAGTCTTGATAACCGGGATCATGGTTGCGGCAAATGGAATATTATCTACAAATGCGCTTGCGATCGCGGATACCCAGATAATAATGGCTATCATTACCTTGGCATTTCCATGGCTTACCTTCCCGATAAATCCGGCTGCCAGTTCCAGAATACCGGTCTGCTCCAGACCGCCGACTACAACAAACAAACCAATAAAGAAAAGGATCGTCTTATAATCTACATTTTTTAAAATATGTCCGATATTCTTTCCTGATGTCAGAAGAACCAGTATTGCTATAAACAGACCGATAAATGCAACTGTCAGTCCGGTCTGTGCATGTGTGATAAGTAAGGCAACCGCACATAAAAAGATCACACAGCTAATGGCAAATGCCCGTTTATCCGTGATCGCAGATACCGGTGATGGATGATCTTTCTCCGAAGTCTGTGACGCCGAAGATGCAGTGAGTTCTTTC
>ERZ1034781.476-NODE-476-length-20891-cov-19.322855_pt1 | contig 20891 bp, 19 predicted proteins | sample MGYA00520700_ERZ1034781 | MGnify/ENA primary metagenome ERZ1034781 (study PRJEB33766, sample SAMN09781709) | gut metagenome | biome: gut microbiome | host: Homo sapiens | place: Madagascar | study: EMG produced TPA metagenomics assembly of the PRJNA485056 data...
GCAAAGGTACGAACAAACGAGAAAGCTACAATGGTATAAATGCGGAGCCGCTTACTTTCAGATTTCGACTGATAGACAGAGTTTGGTCCATGCTTCTATTTAAGTCCATTATTTGCCTTCTATTGAGACCAGTCTGGGCGTCTATTATGCCCAAGTATTCGTCTTCTGTTAAGACATCCTGTTAAGGCTTCTATGATGCTTGCTTTGAGGCTTAAATCTCTTTTGGACAAGCCTTCTTCAACTTCTATGACTTCTGAACTTGCTAGAGTTCAATCCCTTTAAAACTGCTCCGGATTGAATAATGCAAGTTATAAACGCAGAGCCGCTTACCCAATGAGAATGAAGGGTGATGAAGGGAGATGAAGGATAGGATTCTAGCCTTCACCCTCTGAACCCCCGATAAACACAAGGGATTCCAAGCGATAGATGAAGGGTGACGGGTTTTGTGCTAATTCTATTTCAAAAAAGCAAAATGTCGATAGCAGGATACTTCTCGCTTTGCGCCTCCAAAATCAACATGATCCCGAACCGCGGTTGTATACTCAACTCAACTTTCTCGAGTTCTATTAAGTTACTTTTCTTATTAAATATTTTGGAGGAAAAGAAAATTTTTCATACTTTTGTAGCTGCAAGTACAATTTAGTAAGAAATCTTTGGTTTACAATCTTTGAATAAAGCAGGAGTTACAATGACAATCAATCAGGCAACAATCGATTTTATTCGCCAGCATCAGGATGAGGATGTCCGCCAGTTGGCTTTCCTTGGAAGCAAGTATCCGGAAGTAAATATGCCTTTCGCGCTCGACCAGATTCGTGGGCGAAAGATGGCGCATGTCAAGTTGCCACGTTGGGCAAGTATTGAGGGCATTATCTATCCTCCTCATATCTCAATGGAGCAATGTTCGTCAGAGCAGACAGCTCTTTATAAGGCAGAATTGGCGGCAAGATTGCTCGGTTTGTCAGTTTCTTCTTCTGAAAACGAAAAAGAGTGCGAAAAGGCCTCTAATTCTCATTTTTCCAAAATTTGTGAATTTGCGAGCGAAGGGTCAGTTGATTCAGAATTCGCCAAAAATGAAGGCACTTGCAAAAAGCAACAGATATTAACGGAATGTGATGTGAATGTTAATGAGATTAAACAAGAACCGAATGAGGAAGATTTTTCTGAAGAAATTGAGTTTGTTGACTTGACTGGTGGTTTCGGAGTGGATTTTTCATATATAGCTTCCCGGTTGGGCGTAAAGTCGATGTATGTGGAGCGACAGGCTCATCTTTGTGAGGTTGCGAAGGAAAACTTCGAGCGATTGGGTTTGAAGAATGTCAGCGTGAAGAATGGAGACGGAATAGAGGTGCTGCATTCTTTTCACTCTAAGAAGAATGCTGCGTCAGATTCTTTAGGCATAACTGAAGAGCTGTCTCAGTCATTACTTAAGACCAACTTTGGTTTTAAGCTGATCTTCATCGATCCTGCCCGTAGAGACGATGCTGGCAATAAGGTTGTATCTTTGAAAGACTGCACGCCTGATGTTACCGTTTTGCAGGAAGAGATGCTTTCGAAGGCAGATTACGTCATTATCAAACTCTCCCCGATGCTCGACTGGCACCGTGCAGTGAGCGAATTGAGCCACGTAAGAGAGGTTCATATTGTTTCTGTGAACAATGAGTGCAAGGAGTTGCTTTTGGTGCTTTCTGCGCGAAATATGGGCATGAATATGGTTTCAGGAACAGATTTAGGGGAAAAACATGACGAAAATCTCCGAATCTTTTGCATCAACGACTCCCAATCCTTTGTTTGTGATGAGACAGAAATGGCTTCTTCTGCCGTGAAAATAGCTTCTCCTGATAGAATAACCTCTCCAGCCCTTGATGAGATGCCGTATCTCTACGAACCGAATGCCTCGCTGATGAAAGCCGGTTGTTTTGGTGTTCTTTCCGAGCGATATGATGCAAAGATGCTTTCCAAGAACAGTCATCTCTTCGTAAGTGAGGATCCTGTCGAGGCATTTCCAGGCAGGGCGTTCCGCATCATCGCCGTTTCCTCCTTTAATAAAAAGGAATTGAAACGCCAACTCTCCGGCATTACGAAAGCGAACATCGCCACCCGCAATTTCCCCCTTTCCGTGGCAGAATTGCGCAAGCGCCTGAAACTGAAAGATGGTGGAGAAACCTATATCTTTGCCACCACTTTGAGCGATGAGAGCCATGTGCTGGTGATTTGTGAAAGGGGGATTTAGTAAGTGCTAATCCCTAAAAAACTGCAAAAAAAATAGCAATATTTGGTCGTTTGGCGAAATATTGCTATTTTTGCATGTTTAAAATAACAAACTAGTTTGAATTATCATGTCATTAATAGAAATTAAGAGGGTCGAGAGTAAGAAGGATTTGAAGACGTTCATCGACTTCCATTACGACCTATACGAGGGCAATCCGTATGATGCGCCCAATCTTTTCAGCGACGACATGAACACACTTAGCAAAGATCGCAATGCCGCTTTCGAGTTTTGCGAGGCAGAGTATTTCCTTGCTTATAAAGAGGGCAAGGTAGTGGGACGTGTCGCTGCTATTATCAACCATAAGGCCAATAAGCGTTGGGACCGTAAGTCCGTGCGCTTCGGGTGGATTGATTTCATCGACGACCGTGAGGTTTCCAAGGCTCTCTTCGATGCTGTAGAGAAATATGGCAAGGAGAAGGGAATGGAAGATATTGTAGGTCCGCTTGGTTTTACGGATATGGATCCAGAAGGTATGCTTACCTGGGGCTTTGACCAGCTCGGCACCATGCCTACCATCTACAATTATTCATATTATCCGGAGCACGTAGAGGCTTTGGAGGGTTTTACCGTAGATAATAAGTACGTAGAGTATAAGCTGATAGTGCCAGATACCATCCCGGAGAAATATTCCAAGATAGCGGCGATGATAGAGAAAAGATACAATCTCCATGTCCGCAAACTTACCCGTAAGGATATTTATCAGGGCGGATACGGACAGAAGATTTTCGACCTCATCAATGATACATACAAGCATCTCTATGGTTATTCCGAACTTTCACAGAAGCAGATAGACCAGTACATCAAGATGTATCTGTCTTTGCTCGACCTGAACTTTGTAACAGCCATAGAAGACTGGACTACCGAGGATCATAAGATGATAGGTATCGGTATTACGATGCCTTCCCTTTCCAGAGCTCTGCAGAAGTGTCATAGGGGCAGGCTGCTTCCTTTTGGCTGGTGGCATCTGCTGCGCGCCATCAAGTTCCATAAAACCAAGATTGTCGACCTTCTGCTCATCGGAATCCAGCCGGAATACCGTGCTAAGGGTGCTAATGCGTTGCTCTTTGCCGACCTGATTCCTATCTATCAGAAGTATGGAATCGAGTGGGGAGAAACACAGGTGGAAATGGAAGACAATGTTGCTGTGCAGGGACAATGGGGCGTCTTAGACCCAATCCTTCACAAGCGCCGCAACTGCTATATTAAGAAAATCAAGTAAATAGCAACTGTTCGTATAAAATAAAATCAGAATTACAAGGAGGAATTTATGCCTGAAGATAAAAACTTGAATGAAAAGGGTGCTGCTGAAGAACTGGCAAATACCCCTCAGGAGCAACCTGTAGAATATACAGATGACAATATCCGCCATTTGAGCGATATGGAGCATGTGCGTACCCGTCCGGGTATGTACATCGGTCGTCTGGGCGATGGTAACTTGCCTGAGGATGGTATTTATGTGCTCTTGAAGGAGGTGGTCGATAACTCCATCGATGAGTTTAAGATGGGGGCTGGAGCACGTCTGGAAATCGATATAGAGGACAATCTGCGTGTCAGCGTCCGCGACTATGGCCGTGGTATTCCGCAGGGAAAGCTCGTTGAGGCAGTCAGCGTGCTGAATACCGGTGGTAAGTACGATAGCAAGGCGTTCAAGAAGAGTGTCGGTCTGAACGGTGTCGGTGTGAAAGCGGTCAATGCCCTCAGTTCCCATTTCGAGGTGAAGTCATTCCGCGACGGCAAGGTGCGCCATCTTATTTTCGAACGTGGTAATCTCCTGAAAGACAAGACTTCCAAGACGGAGGATGAGAATGGTACTTTCATCTTTTTTGAACCAGACAATACGCTCTTCAAGAACTACAGTTTCCATGATGACATCGTGGAGACGATGCTCCGCAACTATACTTATCTGAATACAGGTCTCACCATCATGCACAATGGTCGCCGTATCCTCAGCCGTCATGGTCTGCAGGACCTTTTGAGCGACAATATGACCAATGAGGGGCTCTATGATATTGTCCACATGAAGGGTGAGGATATTGAGATAGCCTTTACCCATACCAATCAGTATGGCGAGGAATACTATTCCTTCGTCAATGGTCAGCATACTACTCAGGGAGGTACTCATCAGAGTGCTTTCAAGGAGCATATTGCCAAGACCATCAAGGAGTTCTACGGCAAGTATGAGTATGGCGACATCCGCAACGGACTGGTGGCGGCTATTGCCATCAATGTAGAGGAACCTGTCTTTGAAAGTCAGACGAAAATCAAGCTCGGAAGTACGACGATGACTCCGAATGGTGGGGAAACCATCAATAAATATGTGGGTGATTTCCTGAAGAAGGAAGTGGACAACTATCTTCATATCCATAAGGATGTGGCTGAAATCCTGGAAAACAAGATCAAGGAGAGCGAGCGTGAGCGCAAGGCGATGGCTGGTGTGACCAAGTTGGCACGTGAGCGCGCCAAGAAGGCCAACCTTCACAACCGTAAACTCCGTGACTGCCGCATCCACTTCAGCGATGCGAAGAACGACCGTAAGGAGGAGAGTTCCATCTTCATTACTGAGGGAGATTCTGCGAGCGGAAGCATCACCAAGAGTCGTGATGTAAATACCCAGGCGGTTTTCTCTCTGCGTGGTAAGCCGCTGAATTGCTTCGGACTGACCAAGAAGGTGGTGTATGAGAATGAGGAATTCAACCTCCTGCAGGCTGCGCTTGATATAGAGGATGGTTTGGATTCATTGCGCTACAACAAGGTGATTGTGGCCACGGATGCCGATGTCGATGGAATGCACATCCGCCTGCTCATCATCACGTTTTTCCTACAGTTTTTCCCTGACCTCATCAAGAAGGGCCATGTTTATGTATTGCAGACCCCATTGTTCCGTGTGCGCAACAAGCGTACCAAGATCAAGAATAAGCAGGCAGTGGCTGATGCCGATGCCAAGTTGGGACCCAAGGAGAAGAAGGGCGATTTTATTACCCACTATTGTTATAGTGACGAAGAGCGCCAGCAGGCTATCCGTGAACTCGGACCAGACCCGGAAATCACCCGATTCAAGGGTCTCGGCGAGATTTCTCCAGAGGAGTTTGCTCATTTCATAGGTTCTGATATGCGTTTGGAGCAGGTTACGCTGCATAAGAACGACCAGGTGCAGAAGCTTCTGGAATACTATATGGGAAAGAATACCATGGAGCGCCAGAACTTCATCATCGACAATCTGGTGATTGAGGAGGATATTCCAGAGGAAGATTCTGAACCGATGGATTGAGTTAAGTGAAGAGTGAATGAAGTGAAGAGTGAAGAATTCAAGTGCTTTCGTGGGAAACTATTGAAATAGGAAACCATAGAAAATGGGAAACATTGAAATGGGGAACTATTGAAAACGGAAACCATTGAAAATAGAACTGTTAACTGTTGACTGTTGACTCTTGAAGGATTTCTCTCTTTCATAAAGCTTAAGATTTAGAAATGAAGAAATATCTATTTATTGCATTAGCGGCATTCTTGGCAGTAACTTCTGTCAGTGCCCAGTTGCGCGTGAAAATGGGCAAGAATAGCCCGATAGAGAAGTTGGGGAGGGCTGAAATTGCCATTGCCAATCTTTATGTGGATAGTGTGGATGAGAATAAACTGGTAGAGGACGCCATCCGGGGAATGCTCGAAAAGCTGGATCCTCATTCTTCCTATACCACTGCCAAGGAAACCCAGTCGATGCACGAGTCTCTGAATGGCTCTTTTGATGGCATCGGCGTGCAGTTTAATATGGTAGATGATACGCTCCTGGTCATCCAGCCGGTTACCAATGGTCCTTCCGAGAAGGTGGGCATTATCGCCGGCGACCGTATTGTGGCGGTAAATGATACTGCCATTGCGGGCGTCAAGATGAGCAAGGAGGAAATCATGAAACGGCTCCGTGGTCCTAAGGGTACGATTGTAAACCTTACCATTGTGCGCCGCGGCATCAAGGATAAGCTTACCTTCAAGGTGAAACGTGATAAGATTCCTGTTACCACGATGGATGCAGCCTATATGATTCGTCCGGGCATCGGTTATATTCGTCTGGGAAGTTTCGGAATGACGAGTCACAAGGAGGTTTCCGAGGCGATGGATTCCCTGAAGAAGAAGGGCATGAAAGACCTTATCTTCGACTTGGAGGATAATGGTGGAGGTTATCTGCAGACTGCGGCAAAGATAGCTAATGAGTTCCTGGAGAAGGGTGATCTGATTGTCTATACCAATGGTCGCAGGGCTCCCCGTCAGGAGTTCCGTGCTGAGGCCAATGGTCGCTGGCGCAAGGGCAAGATCGTTGTCCTCACTAATGAGTTTACGGCTTCTGCGGCAGAAATCGTTTCCGGTGCTATACAGGATCAGGACCGAGGTGTAGTGATGGGTCGCCGAACCTTTGGCAAGGGACTGGTGCAGCGTCCGCTTACCTTCGAAGATGGCAGTGAAATCCGTCTCACCATTGCCCATTACTATACGCCAAGCGGCAGATGCATTCAGAAACCTTATAAGAAGGGCGACCGCGAGGATTATGCGATGGATCTTGACAAGCGATACAAGCATGGTGAGTTTACCAATCAGGACAGCATTCACCTGTCCGACTCTCTGAAGTATTATACCCTGCGCAAGCATCGTGTGGTTTATGGCGGCGGTGGCATTATGCCTGATTATTTCGTGCCGCTCGACACGACCAAATACACCAAATTGCATCGTCAGTTGTCGGCTAAGAGCATTGTCATCAATCACAGTCTGAAGTTCATCGATGCTCATCGCAAGGAGTTGAAAGCTCAGTTCAAGGACTTTAGTAAGTTCATGAAGACCTATCAGGTTCCTCAGTCGCTTGTGGATGAGATCATCGAGGATGGCAAGAAAGAGAAAATAGAGGCGAAGGACGAGGCAGAATTGACTCAGACGAAGAAATACTTAGCTATTCAGTTGAAAGCCCTTGTAGCGCGCGATATTTGGGATATGAGTCAATATTTCCAGGTATGGAATGAGACGAACGAGATTGTTCTGCGTGCAGTTCAGCTGCTGCAAACCGGTAAATAAATCAAATCAGCTCATGTGAAATTGTTTAGTTTCACATGAGCTGTTCTTGTTTAAACTCAAGAAAGAAGTATTATGAGCGTTATAAAGAGTGTTTTTATATTTCTTGTTTTCCTGCTGATGACATGTTACTTAGGAAAGCAGAGAAAGAGTCCTTAAATTCAGAAGCTCAGAGAGCATATTTTTCTTTTTTGTTTTATTTAGTTTTCTGGAATGATTTAATCTCTGAAGAAGCCTCCAGCAAAGAATGATCTGATCTTTATGGAAAACTCCAGTAAAGATTCAGGAGAAGCCTCCAGTAAAGGATGGATTAATCTTTATGGAAGCCTCCAGTAAGGAATCTCTGGAAGAAAGCTCCAGCAGAGGATAATGAATCTCTATGAGAATGGAGTGGGAAAGGAATTAGTCCTTCCCATGCATGTGATCCCATTTCAGATAGATTCCTGCGAGAATCGTGCCGGAAATACTGTGCCAGGCACAACTGATGGCGCAAGGCAATACGGCCAAAGGCTGGGCGGCAAAGAAATTGCCGGCAAGCACCGTGGCAAGACCAGCGTTCTGCATTCCCACCTCAATACTGATGGTGCGCTTCTTGGCTGTATTGAATCCGGCACATTTGCCTGCCAGCCAACCCAGAAGATAACCCAAGGTATTGTGGCAGAAAACCACCGCAAAAGTCCAGAGGAAAAGCATCAAGCCACGGGCTACGAGATCATCGTGAACCGTAGAAATCACACCGCCTACGATAATGGCCAGACAGGTTACACTGATACCCGGCATGAGGCTCTGGATGGTAGGGAAGTATTCTTTCTTGCCATATACGTAATTGAGGGCGCAGCCGATGGCTACAGGAATAATCGTGACGATGAGGATGTTGATGAACATTCCCACTGCATCTACATGGATAATCTCGCCAGCCGTAATCTTCATCAGCAGCGGAGTCATTACTGGAGCCAGAATGGTAGAGGCGCAGGTCATTCCTACGGAGAAGGCCACGTCGCCATGACAGAGATAACTCATGATGTTGCTCGATACGCCGCCCGGACAACAACCTACCAGCAGAATGCCGAGCGCCAGCGCAGGGTCAAGATGCCATACATGAACCAGCGTGTAGGCCACACCAGGCATGATGATAAACTGGGCACAGGCACCGATGAAAACATCGAGCGGACGCTGAGCCAGAATCTTGAAATCATTGGTGGTCAGGGTGAGACCCATCGTGAGCATGATAATGCCGAGAATGACGGTTTGGGTTGTTCCGCGCACCCAGTCGAAGGTATGTGGGAAGAAGAATGTAAACACAGCTACACCTATTACAAAAATAGATGTATAATTGGCCAGCCAGCGGCTGAGTCCTTGAAATAACTTAAGCATAATTCTATTTCTTTTAAAATCCTATATTTCTCTCTCGTTTATGATCTCTCATTGCTTCCTCTCTTTCAAATTCGGGTGCAAAATTACAGATTTCTTCTAATGTGACAAAATATTATTGGAAATAATTGCGATTTATAAGCAATTAATGTGTCTATCCTTTCGTTTTCGCACAAAAGGCTTGCAAGTGAGCAATGAAAAAAGTATTCCTCCTATTCTCACTTTTTGGTTTATTTATTTTGTCTTTCCCCTAAATACTTGTATCTTTGCACCATAATTATCGATAATTACAAAGAATGAACGAAGATTTTGACATAAGAAATGAGTCGGTTACGCCTGCCGAGAAGGAATTCGAGAAGGCACTGCGACCACTGAAGTTCTCTGACTTCAGCGGACAGAGCGGTGTGGTGGACAATCTCGAAATCTTTGTTGAGGCTGCCAAATACCGTGGCGAACCGCTCGATCATACGCTCCTGCACGGTCCTCCAGGACTGGGTAAGACTACTTTGAGCAACATCATCGCCAATGAACTGGGTGTGGGATTCAAGATTACCTCAGGTCCTGTGCTCGACAAGCCGGGCGATTTGGCCGGCATCCTGACTTCCCTGGAGCCGAATGATGTGCTTTTCATCGATGAAATCCACCGTCTCTCGCCAGTTGTAGAGGAGTATCTCTATTCGGCGATGGAGGATTACCGCATCGACATCATGATAGACAAGGGGCCTTCGGCACGAAGCATCCAGATAGATTTGAATCCGTTTACCCTCGTGGGAGCCACTACCCGCAGCGGACTTCTCACAGCTCCGCTCCGTGCCCGTTTCGGAATCAATCTGCATCTGGAATACTATGACCCGGAGACGCTTCAGAGGATTATCAAGCGAAGTGCGATGCTCCTGAAGGTGCCTATAGAGGATGAGGCGGCTGTGGAAATCTCCCGCCGCTCGCGTGGAACCCCTCGTATCGCCAACTCATTATTGCGAAGAGTACGTGATTTCGCCCAGGTGAAGGGCAACGGAACCATCACTTACGAGATTGCCCAGATGGCGCTCAAGGCACTGAACATCGACCAGTATGGCTTGGACGAGATAGACAACAAGATTCTCACCACCATCATCGACAAGTTCCGTGGAGGTCCGGTGGGCGTAAGCACCATTGCCACGGCTATCGGCGAAGATGGCGGCACCGTAGAGGAGGTTTACGAGCCGTTCCTCATCATGGAAGGCTTCATCAAGCGTACGCCACGAGGCAGAATGGCCACCAAGCTTGCCTATGATCATCTCGGCAGGAATCCGTATGGAAGCAATATCTTGCAGGGCGACCTGTTTGAATAAAGTTCAAAGTAATGAAGATAGGAATATTTACGGGTACATTCGACCCATTTACGATAGGACATCAGAACATCGCCGAGCGTGCCTTGCCCATGTTCGACAAGCTCGTGATTGCAGTGGCGATGAGCAAGCTGAAGCACGCCAGCGAGGAAATCTCGAAGCGTGTAGAGGATATCAGAAAGGTTTTCCCGAAGGAATGTGCAGAGCTGGTAGATGCGGAGGATGCTTCCAAGGGCTACCGCCTGGAGGTGGTTGCCTACGATGACCTCACCATCGACCTGGCGCATCGCCTGGGAGCCAGATTCCTGGTTCGCGGCGTCCGTTCTGCCAAGGATTTCGAGTACGAGCGAGAGCAGGCTGACATCAACAGGCAGTTGGGCGGCGTAGAAACCATCCTGCTGTTTTCCGACCCAAGATACAGCAGCATCAGCTCAACGCTGGTTAGGGAATTGAGGTTCTTCGGAAGAGAAGTAGATGAATTTTTACCAAAAATAAAATAAAAATAGGAGGAAGAAGCGTATGATAACATACAATGTAGATGGCGTGAAAATGCCAAAGATCAAGAAGCGCGACACCAGTGCCTGGATTCGCAAGGTAGCTGCATCTCATGGCCGCAAGGTAGGAGAGATAGGCTATATGTTTGTAGATGACGAGAAGATTCTCGAAGTGAATAATGAGTATCTGGGGCATGATTACTATACCGATGTCATCACCTTCGATTACGATGAGGATGATGTCATCAATGGCGATATCGTGATTTCGCTCGATACCGTCCGCACCAATGCCGAGCAGTTTGGCAAAACCTACGATGATGAGCTTCACCGCGTCATTATCCACGGCATTCTGCACCTCTGTGGCATTAATGACAAAGGCCCTGGAGAGCGTGAAATCATGGAGGAGAATGAGAATAAGGCGCTCGCCCTGCTCGAGGGTGCTTCGATTTTGAAGAAGTAAGAAGTTCTGATTATGGTAGGTTGTTTAAGGCAACAATAGATGATATTATCAAATATTTTTCAAACAATGGGGAATAAAGAGTGGATTGCTTTTGCAAATGAGAAAAAATGTAATCACGCAAAGAGCTTGATAAAGAGTGGATTTATTAGTTGGGTAAATACAGCTAATTTTAAAGTAGGAGATATAGTATATTTGTTTATGTCAAATACTAGAAACGTTAGATTTAAAACTCAAGTTGTTGCCGATAATTGTAAGCGTGAGGATTCTGAATATTGGCTTGAGCAAGCTCCTACGGATATTACTTTTAGATTAAAGTTGGTTGCAGAATATTCTGGAGACCAATTGAATGAAAGTGTATTGATTAAGCATGGTTTTAAGGGTGGTAGATTACTTCAAACTCCAAGCTATAAGAATGAAAATTTGATGGATTATATAAAGTCAATCTTTTAAAAGTAAAAGGGAGAAACTAACAGGTGTCTGTTGGATTCTCCTTTTTGTTTCTTATTGTATTGCCTTGATTCTTTCCCGGCATTCCTTCAGGATTTCCTTCAGTTCATCCTCCTTGTTCGCCCTAAGCATGGCGATACGGGTCTGCTTGAAGTCAGGGATTCCCTTGAAGATAGGGGAGGCGGCGAGATGGCGACGGGTGTGGAGAATGCCTCGGTACTCGTCGATGCGCTCGATATTGATGCGGAGCTGCTCTTCCAGAAGGTCGATTTTCTCATCCACGGTCAGTGGGGCTGCACCGGTATTGTCGAGATAATCACGGATTTCCTTGAAAATCCAAGGCCTTCCGAAGGTGGCGCGACCAATCATCACAGCATCTACACCATAGCGGTCGAAGGCAAGCTTGGCTTCTTCCGGGGTCGTAATATCGCCGTTGCCGATGATTGGGATATGAATGCGGGGATTGTTCTTCACCTCTCCGATGAGGCTCCAGTCGGCTTCTCCCGTGTACATCTGGCTACGGGTTCTGCCGTGGATGGTGAGTGCCTGGATTCCGCAGTCCTGCAACTGCTCAGCCAGGTCGGTAATGATGAGGTTGTCATTATCCCAACCCAGTCGGGTTTTCACGGTTACAGGCACATTGACTGCTTTCACCACTTCTCTTGTAATATCCAGCATCAGAGGAATATTGCGGAGCATACCAGCTCCAGCGCCCTTTCCAGCCACTTTCTTGACAGGGCAACCGAAGTTGATGTCAATCACGTCTGGATGAGCCTGTTCTACAATCTTTGCAGCTTCCACCATATCCTCGGTGGTGCGGCCGTAAATCTGAATACCCACAGGGCGTTCCTCATCGCTTATCGTAAGCTTGCTAACGGTGCTCTTGATGCTTCTCACCAAAGCTTCTGCCGATACGAACTCAGTATAAACCATGGCTGCTCCGAATCGCTTGCAGAGCATGCGAAAGCCAATATCCGTTACGTCTTCCATCGGAGCGAGGAAGAGGGGCTGCGAGCCAAATTCTATATTTCCTATTTTCATCTTATTCTTTTTTGCGGCTGCAAAGTTACATCTTTTTTCTGATATTACCAAAATTCACTTCAGCAGATGATACATTCCTCCTGCCAATGTCCTGATGAGTCCTTTCATCTCCAATGTGAAGAGGAGGGCGGCGAGGCGGCTGATGTCGATGCCGCTCTGCACGGAAATCATGTTGATCTGCAGGTCGTTGTTTCTTGACAGAACATCCACGATGGATTGTTCTTCCGGCGAAAGGTCGGGAAAGAGACTGCGCTCAATGCCCTGCTGCTTGGCGCGCATCAGCTTGGCGTCATCCTGCCAACCCATATTCTTCACGAAGTCGGAGGCACTCGTAATCAGCATGGCACCATTCGAGCGGATGAGGTTGTTGCAGCCCTCGCTGTAAGCATCGCCTATCCTGCCAGGAAAGGCGAATACGTCGCGGTTGTAGGACTGGGAAATCTGGCAGGTGATGAGTCCTCCTCCGTGGGCCATGCTTTCGATGAGGATGCAGGCATCCGACATTCCTGCCACGATGCGGTTGCGGCGCACGAAGTTGATCTTGTCGGCGTTCGTCTGGGTCAGAAATTCCGTGAGCAGTCCGCCCTGTTCTATCATCCTCAGCGCCGTTTCTTTGTGGCGGTTGGGGTAGAGGTCGTCCAGTCCGTGAGCCAGTACGCCTACCGTCTCATACCCCTTGTCGAGCGCCTGTCGGTGGGCATTGATGTCCACTCCGTAGGCTAAGCCACTCACGATGAGAACCTGTGGACAGAGCTGCTTCAGTTCGGTGATGAATCGGCGGATGAGATCCTCGCCGTAAGGAGTGCAATGGCGGGTTCCCACGATATTGATGACGCGCTGCTGGTTCAGGTTGGCGTTGCCCTTGTAGAAGAGCATGAGCGGTGCATCATCGCATTCTCTGAGTCGGCTGGGGTAGCGTTCGTCGTTCATCGTGAGGGGGTCTATGCCGTAGCGCAGGTCGTATTCCAGTTCCACTTCAGCCCTTTTTCTTGCCTCATCGCTATTCTGGATGGCGTTCACGAGTTTATCTGAGGCATCGGGCAGGATGTCACGGAGATTGTTTTTGTGCTCCATGATGAGCGTGGCGGAGCCCACCTTTCTATATAGTTCCAGCATTCCCGCAAGACTGAAGTAGTTGAGCCTTGTGAGGAGAATCGTATTTAAAATTTCTTGTTGATCCACGGTGTTGTTTTTGATTTATTGTTTGTAATTTAATAGTTAGGTTTGCACCTTTGAGAGCTAAGGTTTTTCCCTACATGCTGTAGAATTCTTCACTCTTTACTTTCTCTTCAGGTACTCATATCCTATCCTGCATCTCAGACATTCCTTCTTGTCGCAATATTCCTTCTTCAGTTGGATGAGGGCTTGCGAGTCTCCGGCGTTTTCCACCTCCAGTCCGCATTGCTGCCACATTCTCACGATATGGTTGTTTTCAGCCTTCAGTTCCTCCAGAAATTCGAAAGCCCGGTCGCAGTACTTTTCCTCGCCTCTGTGCCGTCCGTAGGCAAAGAGGATGGGAATGACGGTGTTGATGATGAGCAGGTTGAGCGAGAAAGGAGATATGTGCTTCTCGTTGCGTATGCTCTCGCTTCCGAAGGTGTAATGCGTCTTCCAGTAGGGCGTAACCGATGTTTTCAACACTCCGATGACCTCCTTCACGGTGGTGGCTTCGAGCAGATGGCTGAGACTTGCCTGGCGCCGGAAATAGAGGTTGGCCAGTTGGGAGATGCGGATGTGGGGGAAGTTCTGCGGGCGCAGTCTCAGAAAGCGCCAGAGCTTGTAGTCTATGGGTGCGAGCGAGAATTTATGTTGCAGATAGAGGTATTCATTCCTGAGTTTGGAGAAATATCCGTCGTTCAGTGCGTCTTTCTGATAGCGTTCGGGGATGGTTGACAGTTCGAGCAGTCCAGCCTGTCCTAAGAAGATGGCTTCTATCTGGAAGAGGTCGTCGCGGTGATGATCTACCGAGTGCAGGGGGATGGAGAGAGCCCATTGCTCGAAGGCTTCCCCGTTGATGCCGAATCCGTAGTTGCGGGCCAGGGTCACGAAGTATGCGTTTTCCCAGTCTCCGTTGCATTTCTTCACTCTCTCGGCAATAGCTTCTGTTTTCTGTGAGAGTCGCTCGGTTTGCAGGGCGCTCATCCAGGAGTGTACGGAGAGGCGGGTGAGGGCAGGGATAATCTGATAGCAGGGTGGATACTGGTCGATGGAGAGCAGTTCCTGATAGTGTCGGAGCACGTTTTCGGGGATTCTGAGCTGCATCTGCGTGAGGGGTTCTCCCTTGGAGTTGCGGGCTTCCAGGTCGATGATTCCGCAAACGTGGAGCACCACGTTGTCGTATCGCTCGTCCTTCTCGTGTCCGTGCAGATACCAGTCGCTCGCCTTGTCGTGTATTTCGATATTGCCCACCCAGAGCATTCCATCTATCTTGATTTTAGCATTGAAGAAATCGGGTCCCGCATTGCGGTTGTGCAGCCCTGGGTCGATGACTTCCACCTGCCGATGGTCGGTAGTATGGAGAGGAGAAAGTGGAAACAGCTTGTGTTTCCATACATAGTGAAGTAATTGCTCCATGATAGTTTTCTTTATTTGGTTTCAAAAGATTTGGTTTCAAAAGATTTGGTTTTTAAAGCCAGCGTTCAAAAGCCTTGTCGTAGTCTTCGCTGTTGCCTAATCTGCCATTGATGAGGCACACCAGTTCCACGGTAGCCTTGAGGCAGAGTTTCTCATCGTTAGCACGGAAGATGTCCTGATGGAAGATGTATCTTACGCCCTGCTTTTCCAGCCACAGGCGGGAGAGAAATTCATCGTCGCACTGCAGCGGCACCTTGTATTGCAGGTTCATGCGAGCCACTACTGCGTCCACGCCCTTATTGTGCATTTCTGCAAAGCTGAGTCCGCATTCCTTCAGGAAGAGATGGCGCGTATGTTCCATGTAGTGCAGATAGTTGGCATTGTTTACGATTCCCTCTATGTCGCACTCATAGTCGCGCACCTCCATTTTTGTTTCAAATATATATTTGCTCATATCTTTTATTTTTTTTAAATTCTTTCAGAAGTGGGCTAAAATGTTTAGAATCATACGTTTTTGCCCCAAATCACTGCAAAAATAAGCAAAATTTTCTATTTATTACTATAATAATGCGCTTTTTTCTACAAATAAATCGGTTTTTCCAAGATTTTTGATTATTTTTGCCGAAAGGAATAAACAAAAAAACAAGATAACAATGAAAATAGCTTTGATAGGCTACGGCAAGATGGGACACATGATCGAAGAGATCGCCTTGCAGCGTGGCCATGAAATCGTATGTAAGATTGACGTAAATAACCCTGAAGATATCGACAGCCCGGAGTTCTGCTCTGCGGATGTGGCTATCGAGTTTACCAACCCTACTGCCGCTTACGGCAACTATCTCAAGGCTTTCTCCCACAATGTAAAGGTGGTTTCGGGTTCTACCGGATGGATGAAAGACCATAAGGAAGACGTGGAGAAACTCTGCGCCGACGGTAAGCAGACCCTCTTCTGGGCCTCTAACTTCAGTATCGGTGTGGCTATCTTCTCTGCCGTCAACCGCTATCTGGCTAAGATCATGAACGGGTTCCCACAGTACTCTGTATGTATGCAGGAAACCCACCACGTACATAAGCTCGATGCTCCTTCTGGCACTGCCATCACCCTGGCAGAGGAAATCATCGACAATATCGACCGCAAGAAAGACTGGAAGCGCGGCGTGACTTACTGGACTGAGGATGGTCATCACGACGAGGGCGATCAGAACATCACTGATGAGGATTTGGTGATCAACTGCGTGCGCGATGGCGAGGTTCCTGGAATCCATGCCGTGATGTACGATTCTGATGCTGATATGATTACCATCGAGCACAGTGCTCATTCACGCAAGGGCTTCGCGCTCGGAGCTGTGCTTGCAGCTGAGTTCACAGCCAACCATTCCGGTCTGCTCACCACATCAGATCTCTTTAAGTTCTAAATGATAAACAGGTTCAGATTGGTTCTAAGGATGAAATTCTGATGGAATCTTTAAGCAGTTCCTAATAAAAACGTTCTGATCTGATAAGCAGAAAAAAGAGAAAAAAATGATAGATAAAGAGAAACAAAAACTGAATATGAAGGTGCAGTGGACGAAGTTTGCCATTGTGATAGTACTGTACCTTGCATTCCTCATCTGGTTGAAGAGTTGGCTGGGACTGATCGTCGTGCCATTCATCTTTGATGTGTATATTACCAAGAAGATACGCTGGCAGTGGTGGAAGGACTCCGAGGGTCCTGTACGCTTCATCATGAGCTGGGTAGATGCCCTGGTATTCGCCCTCGTGGCAGTGTATTTCATCAACCTGTTCTTCTTCCAGAACTATGTGATTCCGTCTTCATCTCTCGAGAAGAGCCTTCTCACGGGCGACTATCTTTTCGTGAGCAAGGTGAGCTACGGTCCACGTATTCCTCAGACTCCACTCACCATGCCTCTCACCCAGCACACCATGCCGCTGGTCAACGTGAAGAGCTACTGTGAATGGCCTCATTGGGATTATCGCCGCGTGAAGGGATTGGGCGATGTGAAGCTCAACGACATTGTGGTGTTCAACTATCCTGCGGGCGATACCTTGGTGAATGAAGAGCGCTATCAGGCACAGGATTACTACCAGATGGTGTATGGATTCGGCGAGCAGATTTTGGAGCAGAACGGACTTTCCAAGGACGTGAGACAGATGAATCCGCTGCAGCAGCGCCAGTATTTCGAGCAGGTTTACCAGGTGGGCAGAAGCTACATCGTGAGCAATCCGGGCGAATATGGCGACATCATCAGCCGACCTACCGACCGCCGCGAGAACTACGTGAAGCGCTGCGTTGGTTTGCCAGGACAGACCCTGCAGATCAAGAATCGCATCGTATATCTGGACGGCAAGGCCAACAAGGAGCCTGACAATGTGCAATATACCTACAAGATGAAGCTCAAGGGCGAGTTCCCGATGGATTTGGCAGACGAGTTGGGCATTACCAATGAGGACTTGCTGACCTACAACCAGTCGGGCGCTATTCCGCTTACCCGCAAGGCTTATCTCGCTCTGAAGGCCAATAAGAATCTGGTGGAGAGCATCTCCATCAATACCGATGCTACTTATGGCGACCTCTATCCGCTGAATGCCTATACGGGTTGGACGCGCGATAATTACGGTCCGGTATGGATTCCTAAGAAGGGCCAGTCTATCGCCCTTACGCTGAAGAATCTGCCTGTATATGAGCGTTGCATCAAGGTGTATGAGGGCAACGACCTGAAGGTGGACCGCCAGGGCCGCATCTTCATCAACGGCAAGCAGGCGAAGAGTTACACCTTCAAGCTCGACTATTACTGGATGATGGGCGATAACCGCCACAATTCAGCCGACTCCCGCTATTGGGGCTTTGTGCCTGAGGATCATGTGGTGGGCAAACCTATCTTCATCTGGTGGAGCCACAGTCCAGACCATCCGGGCTTCTCGGGTATTCGCTGGAACCGACTCTTCAAGTTTGTCGATAACATCAAGTAAGGTCGATAACAAAAGTAAGATTCAGACGGTTTGAAAATAGCATTCAAATTCCTCCTCTCATTGGTGCTGGCATTGCTCTTAGCATGGGGCATCCGCACCTATGTATTCACTGTCTATTCTGTGCCCGAAGGTGGGCTTCCTCCCCAGCTGAAGGAGGGTAACAGAGTGATAGTGAACAGGATTGACTGCGATATTTTTCACCGTGGCGAGACGATAGTTTTTGCCGATTCCGTAGAGTGCCTCGTTTCTCCGAAGTCGAAATATATGGGTAGGGAGAAGAAAGGCTCTTATGTGCGGGGCTGGATGGAAGCCAATTTCATCGGAGTTATTGAGCAGATGCCTGGCGATACGATTCGCATGGGCAGGGAGCGATACGTCATTCCTACCATCTGCTGCAAGCGCTGCGGCTGCAAGGATTGCCGCTTCTATCTCGTGCGCACGGCGAAGGGAAAAACCATTGTCCACAAGCATCAGATTATCGGAAAAGCATATAAGTTGTTTTAGACAAGTATAGAAAAATAAACTGTTAACTGTTGACTGTTGACAGTTTATTTTTATTTTGAACCAGTTTTCATCAGTTGGTTTATCCCAATCAAGTTGGTCTATTTCAGTTTATAGATAAGAGACTGAAAATTTCAAGAACCCCAAACTATTAAAAGAAAAAGATTTTGAAAGCAATATTATCTTCCACGTATTTCGGTCCTGTGCAGTGGTATCAGAAGCTGAACCGCTATGAGGAATGCCTGATAGAGCGCCATGAGAGCTTTATCAAGCAGACTTACCGCAACCGTATGATCATTCCTACCACCAATGGTCCTCTTTCTCTCACCATTCCTACTAATCACGGCACTTCGCTGGCGATGAAGGATATTCGCATTTCCGACCATGCCAACTGGCGCCACGTGCATTGGAATGCGCTTCTCTCGGCTTATGGTGAGAGTCCTTTCTTCGAGTATTATCAGGACGACATCCGCCCTTTCTACGAGAAGAAATACGAATTCCTCTTTGATTTCAATATGGAAATCATGGAGAAGATGATAGAGTTGCTCGACATCCGTCCTCATGTGAAGGTTACAGACCGATACGTTTTAAGTGAAGAACGAAGAATGAAGAGTGAAGAATTCAATAGCCCAGAGGCGCAAGCTCAATTCAACACTCAAATACGGGATTTCCGTGATGCGATTCGTCCGAAAAAGCCTCTTCCTGATGCAGATTTCATTCCTCAGCGCTATTATCAGGTGTATGAGCAGAAGCATGGTTTCCTGCCCAACATGAGCATTCTCGACCTGCTTTTCAATGAAGGCAACGAGGCGATATTCTATTTGTAAGACAAAAATGATACGGCGAAGGCATTTTTCTTTTCGGTCTTCACCAGGTTGAGGTCGGCCTCGTCTGGATTCTTACCCTCTTTCCTTGTCTGGTTGATACGTGACTTTGCTTGCCCCCCGTTTCTTGCCCTTATTTTGGTCATCATTGATGACTGGCGCCTGTCATCAATGAAGACCAAGGTTAGTTCGTCTATTAAGCCTGACTTCCGGTACAAGAGAAGCTTTCTTTCGATTGCTGGTGCAAAGGTACAACTTTTGGGAATTGAAAACAAATTATTTCGCTATAGATTTCGGTGGCATTTTCGTAAGTGCTTGATTGATAACGTTTTATCGCGATATTTTGGCAATCGTTTTGTGCATTTTGATTGATTTGGAAGAAAAATGAAGGTTAGCGGCCCTGGATTTTGATGAAGCGGTCATTTGGTCATGGTCATCTTCGGTCAAAATCATTTCGGGGGCGCTCTTTTATCCTATAATATATTATAGACTACTTTGACCAATTCCATTTTCATTTTGACCGAAAATGACCATGACCGATTTTGAACGGATTTGCCATTTCTTAGAAAGCAAATCTATGTTAGATGTGTTTGCTAAAAAGTGTTTGACTCTCAAGTATTTGTGTGTATATCGAAGGGCGAATATCAGCGTGTTTCAGGCGCTGGTATTCGTCCTTTTTATGTTTTTATCCTTTTGCATTTGCTGTGGCAAAAATGCTGGAAAAAGCCCCAATATCGCTAAAAAATGGTTATCAAATGATTGTTTTTAGTACGAAAAGGGCATTTATTGAGTATAAAATAGATACGATATCACCTTAATTATAATATAAATAGACTGAACTTGCGAAACTTGAATTATCACTCTGCAGGATATTCTGGTGGTTTATCAGGCCCATGGCATGACTGGCTGGCTTCCATGCAGGTACTATTTACCCCGGTTTCTTGACTTAAATCAAAAAAACAGAGTGTATGGAAACTTTTCTCTTAAATTGTTTGTGTGCGCACACAAAAAGCTATACCTTTGCACCAGAAATAAGATACAAGGTTACAAAAGATTGTTAGGATAAGGAAAAAAAGATTGTTAGGATAAGCATAGAACGAGCTTGGAAGGCATGAAGAGATTGCTAAGAAGAGCATGAAAAGATTGCTGGAAAAGTTAAGATAAAGGCAAAAGATTGCAGATAGGATAACAAATGAAAGTTGACAGGCTCTTCGGAGTCTTCAATATAGAGATAGGTAAAGATTATTAGGATAACTTGAGGTTGTCTTTCTTCGGGAAGCAATCTCTTAAAAAAAGAAAGGTAAAAATTATGTTAGTTTTAGGTATGGTTTTCGCAGTATTGGTAGCTGTTGCAGCTGAGGTTAGTGCAATCAAGAACGACCTCGCTTAGGCTTAGCCAAGAAGGTTTCCTAAGAGGGAATCATGCGAACGGAACCGTAGTCATGGGTTTCGAAAAAATGGTTAGATTGGGGTGTGAATCCCTGCGTTTAGTTAGAGTTTTAGGGGTGTGTAGATTCTAACTTAAAAGTGTACCACCCCTAATAATTAAAAAGTATACCACCT
>ERZ1034781.483-NODE-483-length-20675-cov-8.431426_pt1 | contig 20675 bp, 18 predicted proteins | sample MGYA00520700_ERZ1034781 | MGnify/ENA primary metagenome ERZ1034781 (study PRJEB33766, sample SAMN09781709) | gut metagenome | biome: gut microbiome | host: Homo sapiens | place: Madagascar | study: EMG produced TPA metagenomics assembly of the PRJNA485056 data set...
CTCTGTGCTTGTGAAGTCTCACAAAATAAAACTAAACCGGAAGCTTTCACAAAATAACTGCTAAGGAGGAAATTTATGTTATCTTTAGTAGTTAATGTATAGTAAGTTAAATAATAAATATATCCTAATAAACTCAGTAAATATAAGGGTTTGTTAGGATATATCATTGTAAAGTATGAACTATTTTTCTTTTTGCGTGATTAGAAGTTCATATCATATTTGAATATAGTTTCTTCCCATAATTTTTTAGAGAACCTTCAGGAATGCAAAACCTGAAGTCTCGTAAGACGCAGTTGAGAAATAGACGGATTCATACTATAATCTAATTTGAAAAGTTATACCCAAGGGTAAGCAAAAACGAATGAAGGCGAAATGGGGTTTGTCTATGACCGAACAGAAAAAGAATACTATCATAACAAGCGGCATCGCTGTGCTTGCCGTGATACTGGCATATTGCTTCCGAATTGTAGGCAGGGGCAGTTTCTACCCGATGCTGTTTTCCTATCTGCGCAGCTTTATCTATATCGGTCTGTTCGCTGCCTGGGGACTCTCCGTCCGTCAGCGGATCGTGCAAAAGCAGATGTGCAGGTTTATGACGGTCACCGCAGTGCTGCTTATCATCTGGATGGTAGTCCGTTCGGCAAAGTATTTTATATTCTGGCAGCCGGACGCCGTCCGTTACCTGTGGTATCTGTTCTATCTGCCCATGCTGTTTGTGCCTATGCTGGCACTGCTGATTGCCATGTCATTGGGAAAGCCGGACGAATACAAATTCCCCAAGGGAATGTCGGTTCTGTGGATCATCTCCGGTGTATTGCTTCTGCTCGTGCTCACAAATGACCTGCACCAATTCGTATTTACCTTTCCGAAGGACGCCGCCGTGTGGACAGACAAAAACAACGGTTACTCGATAGGCTACTTCATTAGTGTGGGCTGGCAGGTACTATGTGCCTTTGCCGCACTCGTAATTATGTTTTTCAAATGCCGCTTGCAAAAAGGAAGGCTCCACTTTCTGCCCATTGTTCCTATGCTGCTGGCGATTGCTTACAGCGCACTTTACTATGCGGGTGCGGATTGGCTGCTCCACTTGTTCGGCGATATTGCTGCATTCCAAAGTGTGATGTATATTCTGACCTTTGAGTTTTGTATCGCTTGCGGATATATACATTCAAACAGCCGTTATGTGGACTTGTTTGCCTCCTCTGTCGGCACATCGGCAGAGATCACCGACAAGGACTTTACCGTTCGGTATGCAGCTGTAAACGCTACACCTATCTCAAAGGAAACGATGAAAAAAGCCGAGCAAAGCCCGGTCACGATGGGCGGCTTGACCGTTCACACCATGCCCATTGACGGCGGCTATGCCGTATGGACAGAGGATGTGTCGGCTTTGCGTGACATCAAGGAGGACTCTGAGCTTCTTGCAGACGAGCTTGCCGACAGGAACGAAATACTCCGTTATGAATACAAGCGTGAAGCCAAGCGCCACAAGGTGGAGGAGCAAAACCGCCTGTATGATCTCCTGCGTTCCGCTACGCAGACGCAGATTGACCGCATTGCGGAGCTCACTAATGAATACCGCCGAATCTCAAGCACCGATCCCGACAGCGCCAAAACGCTCCTTGCCGAGATTGCCGTGCTGTGCAGCTATATTAAACGCCGCAAGCATCTGACGCTCCTTACCGACCGAGATATTAAAATAGCGGCAACGGAACTCCACCGTGCCTTCAATGAGTCCCTCCAAACGCTGAAGCTGTTGGGCGTCCGCAGCTCGCTCTATGTGGACGAGTCTCTTTCCATGCTCTCCGGCAAAACGGCGACCGCTGTATTTGATTTTTATGAATCGGTTATTGAAGCCGATATTTTGAATTTAACAGGCATACAGGTAAGCCTCATAAAGGCAGACGGCTTGCGCTTGTCACTGAATGTGTGCTGCAAGGCCGACCTTTCCGCTTTGGTAAGCGGAGACAGTATCCGCTGTGAAAAAGAGGATGACGAGGAATACCAGCGCCTTGTATTTGAAGCGAAAGAAGGTGACAGGAAATGAGTGCATTTTCTTCCATTTCTGAATTTTGGCAGACTATGCTGCCGTTTATCATGCTTGTGGAGATCGTCCTTGAAATCGGGCTGTTTATGTATCAGCTTCTTCGTAGCAATAAGCCGGTGCGCAGCCTGCTGAGTCTGGCGGTTATGGCGGTGATGATTCCACTGCTGTTTTCCGTTTCCCAGGCAGATCCCGATAATATCGGGGACGCATTTCTGCTGGATGCACCGTGGCTGATATTTGCCGCTGCCATTTTCCTTGCGGCAGTTCACTTTGCCATTGCTCTGCCGCGGGAATACCGCCGTAAAAAGAACGAGCTCTCGCCGTTCTCCATTAAGGAAGCAACCGATAAGCTGCCTATGGGCATCTGCTTTGCCGACCCGAACGGCAGGATCATCCTGTGCAACAACCGTATGCGCAGGCTCTCCTTTGCCCTTTGCGGCCACGAGCTGCAAATCAAAAGCGATATGGAAAATGCCCTGAGCGTGCCGGACAGATCCGTAACCGTCAAGGATGATTGCTACATCCTGCCCGACAAGACCGTCTGGCAGTTTCGCACACAAAATATCACCGTGGACAGCGATGACCGCTGGCAGCAGATAACGGCGCACAATGTAACCGAGCTGTATAACGGCTACCAAAAGCAAGAGAAAATAAATAAAGAACTGGCAGAAGTCAATCGAAAGCTCAGGAATATGTACGCTCGCATGGAGGACGATGTCAAGGAGAAGGAAAGCCTTGACCTAAAGGTCTATATTCACGATACCATCGGGCGAAGCCTCCTGACCATCCGTGACATCATAGACAGCGGAGAGGATACCGAGCGAAAGCTTGAGGCGCTGCAAAATGCCATCGGTATGCTGGCAAGCAACCGTGTCACCTCTGTCAGCACAATGGACGAGGTAAAAAGAACCGCACGGCAGCTTGGCGTGGCTGTAAAAATCGACGGCTACCTGCCCCGTGATACCGCAGCCGAGGAGCTGACCGTTGCTGCCGCCAAGGAGTGCGTGACCAACTGCATCAAGCACGCAGACGGGAATGAGGTATATATCCGCATTGCCCGGCGCGGCGAACGCTATGATGTTACCATAACCAACAACGGCAAAATACCCACAGAGCCGATAAAGGAAGGCAGTGGCCTGTCAACGCTTCGCCGCAGTATTGAAAGCTCCGGCGGTGAAATGCATATTTCGCACAATCCACGATTTGCTCTTCTGATTACGATTCCCACAAAGGAGATCAGCCTATGATAAACACCATACTTGTAGAGGATGATTTATACATCCAAAAGCACTTTGTCGATCGTCTTGCTGCAGACGGCGAGTTTCATCTTGTCGGCGTTTTCCGTGACGCCTTTGAAGCGGAAAAGCATTGCGACGCCACCGTAAAGCTCGTCCTTATGGATGTGCAGACGCAGCACAAGCACTCCGGTCTTGCCGCCGCAGAGCGCATCAAAAAGGCTTTTCCGCAAATCAAAATCGTTGTGGCTACCTCGCTTGTCGATCCCGAAGTTTTGCAAAGAGCCAAAATGGGTGCTGCCGACAGCCTGTGGTATAAGGACCACGGCACAGAGGAACTGATGAGCGTGGTAAAGCGCACCCTGGCAGGCGAAAAGGTATTCCCCGATATCGCTCCGACCATTGAAATGGAGGGTACGATGTCCGATGCCTTCTCGCCACGGCAGTTAGACATTCTGCGGCTTTATATAAAGGGCTTTACCTATCAGGAAATTGCCGATAAGCTGGGCATTTCCAAAAACGGCGTTCGCTGGAACCTGGACGATATGGTGGAAAAGGGCGGCTTTAAAAGCAGAGAAGCACTGGTTGCAACTGCCATTGAAAACAAGCTCATGGTAACCACCTTAAAAGACGAATAAGCAAAACTGAACCCCTTGGCTGTATGGTCAAGGGTTTTTTCGCGCCCAAAAGGCAAAAATTTTTTGAAAAAATCGAGATTTTTCTTCTGTTACTGGCACAAGTGCCAGTGACAAGCACCCAAAAATCAGTACAATTGATACTGTAAGATTAGAGTTATGCTTTTAGAAGGTGGTGATGAATGATGAAAAAAATCGTTTTGGACATTCAGAGCGATATCCATGCGCACACCATGGAGCGAATGCTGATGCAAAAATTGGACGATTGCCAAGTTGTGATTTCCGAGTCGCCGGACGCAACCGTCGAGTGGTGCAAGACGCATCGACCGGATGTGCTTTTAATGGAGGTCAAGGCGTATTCGCCATGGATGTTCAAAGAACGAATGGCAATCCGTGACAAGGTAGAACGGAACACGGAAAACTGCCGGGTCATTCTCTTTGTGGATGACGATACAGACGGAGAGTTGACCGAAAAGGTACGGCAGGCAAAGCGCGAGGGTCTGATAGACGCTTTTCTCTTCGGTTCGGTATCCGAAAACTACTTTGCTTCGGTGATCGACAGTGTTTAAATCAGGCAACACAAAATGTATAGACAAATTTTCAAAATGATATTGAAGGAGGAGATGATAATATGACAAAAACAAACACACGAAGTCGCATCGTCAGCATCCTGCTGGTGCTTGTGATGCTACTGACAATGGTGCCCATCACCGGCGTGACGGCAAATGCGGCGGACACATCATGGACGACGGTCAACACCTATGACCAGCTGAAGGCGGCACTGAGCAATCAGAATCCGCCGGACAATATCAAGCTGGGCAGCGATATCGACACCGGCACACTGAACAGCGGCATGGGCATCCTTGAGACGCTGGAGGTCAAGGGCAGGAAGCAGCTTGACCTGAACGGCCACACCCTGCGGATGTACTCCGCAAAAACCGCCATGAGCGATATGATCATGATCAAGCACGGCGACCTGACGGTGCTGGACAGCAGCTCCGGCCAGAAGGGAACCATTCTCGGCTCGACCTACAACGACTCGTGCTACCTCATTAACGTACATACCTACGGACAGTTCACCCTCAACAGCGGAACGCTGAAGGTGGACGCCGGCAGCCTCAAGACCGAGACCAAATGGAGGCGCGTGATCTACTGCTACGTCGGCGGAACCGTCACCATCAACGGCGGCACGCTCCATGTTGCACCGGAGACATATGAAGGGGAAAATAATGCTTACGGCCAGTACTTTGAGAAGGAGTATGGGGATCTGGTCAACGGCCACTGCGGCTATACGCTGATGGCGGCTAACTCCTGCAAGGTGAGTATCAACGGCGGCACCTTCCAGGGGCCTGTGCGTCTGGACGCTGGCGGCAGCGACTGGAAGGAAAATGAACCGCGCATACAGATCAACGGCGGCACCTTTGAAAAGAAGGTCATGCTCAATGGCCCGGGTGACGGCACCAAGCCGCTCACCGTGATCAACGACGGTACTTTCCTCGACTATGTACAGGCATGGGTGGCTGCCAGCTTTGAGAACAGCTTTTCCACACCCGAAGTGGTCATCAACGGCGGTAAGTTTCACAAGAAATTTTGGATGAGGCCAAAATTTGTAGATAAAAACGACAAGGATTTAACGGGTTACCATGTAGCGGCAAAGCTGAACGGCGGCACATTCCATGAAACATTGTCAGTTGATAAGCAATCCTCGGATTATGGTCATGCACCTGTGAGACCGCGCCTGTCGTATAGCGATGTCACGTTTTTGGCAGATGAAATGCTGGGAAAAAACGCCGTTCAGACCGGCAAGGGCACTTTTGCGGCACAAGACACCAGCAGCTACCGCGAATACATTCCCTATTACGATTACAACAAAACTGGGCGATGGTCAGAGGGCTTTGTATTTGAGATTAAGGCAGTGAATAACCAGCCGACCACGATCATCCCCAACACATGGGGCATGAAGTCCGTCACGCTGGATGGCAAAAAGATCGACTACGCCAAGGACTGGAAGGGCACCGTTGAGCGGATGGACAACAGCACGGCGCATACCCTCAAGTTCGAGTGGTATCCTCTGGCGCAGGAGCTGAAAGACGCAGGCTATAGCTATAGAACCAAGTGCGAGCATTATATCTCCGGTTCTTCCGCGGTACAGCAGACAGATACCATCGCTGCCGATAAAACCTCGCATACGGTCACCATTCCTGCGGGCGCAGACCCCAAGGTCTATTCCTATGATTTGCAGCTGAATCTGGATAAGAACGGCAGCTCCGTCGGTATTTTCAGCAATCAGCATATCGTCAAGCTGGTGGTGAACAAAGCACCGGTGGTAACGGAGATCTCCAGTGCCCCCGTTCGGCTGAGCGCGGCGCTGAAACCCGGAACTTCCGCTCCCAGCGCTACGGCTGTCGGCAGAGGCTATAATGTGGACAGCATCAACTGGTATACGGACAATAGCTGCACTGAACCGGCAAGCGCCTTCGTTGCAGGAACGAAATACTATGGCAAAATCGTACTGAAGCCCGCAGAGAACTATAAGTTCGCGGCTTCTGCAAGCGCACTGTTCTTCTGCGATGACCCCAACGATAATTACGCTATTTTGGGCAGCTCTACTGTTGCAGAGGACGGTTCCGCTCTGACCCTTGTTGTGAAGGGAACGGCTGTTTCTGCTCTCAAGTGGGATAGCGTTGATAAAACTAACCGGACCTATACCATCGGGGATAGCGCGCTGACGTTCAATGCCAAGGCAATGGGCGGCGACAGCAGCAAGCCCATCACCTATAAGCTGATTGCGAAAAAGGACGGCACGGAAACGGTCAAGGCATCCGCAACGGTTGCGGCCTCTGCGACGGACAGTTTCTCCGCTTCTCTCAGATTTACTGATACAGGCAGCTATGAGTGCTGGTTCAAAGCCACACGCGGCAATGTGACCATCACCAGCGACCACTTCACCGTAACGGTCAACGCCCCTGGGCTGTCCATTGCAAATCAGTCTGGCGATCTGACCGTAAAGCAGAACGCGACCGCACGCCTGTTTGTCAAGGCAGTGGGTCATGGTGTGAACTATCAGTGGCAGGTCAAGAATGGCGGCGCTTGGAACGCGATTCCCAGTGAAACAGCTTATGATTATGCCGCCCCAACGACCAATGTTGGCGAAAAGACCTACCGCTGCAAGGTTACGGACAAATATGGCGCAACCAAATATACTAATGAGATGACGGTTACAGTGACAGAGGTCGCTGATTCGTTACTCACTCCGGCAATCCCTCTGGCAGCCGTCAATGGCGATGCACCCGATCCTGCCAAACTGTGGCCGGATAAAGATGTAACGCCTAACGGCTGGCTGGGTCTGAAAGCTGAGTACGATGTGACCGCCGGCGATACCTTCCACGGCGTTGCAACATTCTCTACGATCCCGACGGGCTTTAACATGAATGGTCGTGACATTTACTATGACAGCTACAACAACATTCAAAAGACGCCTGTGCTTGGAACCATTAGCTATGAGTGGGAGGGAACTACAAAAAACCCGTGGGAGGCAACTTCGGGTGATTTCACCTCTTTGGGTACGGACGCTCAAGCATCGTTCACGATTCCGAGTGGGGTTGATACATACTATGTTGTGCTAAGGGTTAAAAACACGATTGGGGAAGGATATGGAAACCAAGCGACAAGCACGGTCTATATCACTTTCCATGTTTCTGCGGCTCATACGCATACCTACGCCTATGCCCAGCTTAATGAAACCAGTCACACCAAGTATTGCACCGCTTGCGATGACAGCATCACGGAAACCCATACGATGGAAAATGGCGTGTGCAAGTACTGCGGTTATGCTCCCGCAAAGACCTATTCCGTCACCGTGACCGACGGCAGTGCTGATTACAGTACAAATGTTGCCCCTGGCACAAAGGTTACTCTGACTGCGAACACCGCCCCATCCGGGCAGGAGTTCGACAAATGGGCGGGTAATGTTACTGTCGCATCCGACAACACCTTCACCATGCCAAGCCATGATGTGATGGTGGCCGCTACTTATAAGCCTATCGCCCATACCCACGATACTGACGCGCAGCCTTGGGTATACATGGACCCAGGTACGCATATCAAGACCTGCACAGCAGGTGACGATTTCAAGGTGGAGGCCCACGACTTCTCCGCATGGACGAAGGTTGATGAAAGCATCCATAGTCGTACCTGCTCCAAGTGCAAGAAGTCCGGCGAAGTCACAAACTACACCGAAACCGCCGAGCATACCTGGGTATGGGTAGTGGATCAGGAGGCGGCGGAGAATCAGCCCGTCAAGCAGCACGAGGAATGCACCGGCTGCCATGCTAAGCGCAGCGAGAACACCGAGATCCCCGCCCTGCGGGATTATGCCGTTACCGTCACCGGCGGCACGGCAACCGTTGCCGCAGGCACAACCATCACCCGCGCCATGGAGGGCGTTGAGGTCACCGTTACGGCAGACGCACCGAAGACCGGCAAGGTCTTTGATAAGTGGGTCGTTAAGGCAGGCGGCGTAACACTGGCTAACGAGACTAGCGCCACCACCACCTTCACCATGCCCGGCAATGATGTGAAGATTGAGGCCACCTATAAGGATGCGCCTCCTAGCCATAGCGTATACGTTGGAATGACATATACGGCAGGAAATTTCATATACCAGATTACATCAATTGATACTGCAACATTAGGACAATCAAAGATTATTGGTGTAGTAGCTGCTAAGAAGAATAAAATAACAAAGGTTACAATTCCGGACAGAGCAGATTGTAAGGGATATAGATTAAATGTAACAGCCGTTGGAGACAAGGCATTTAAGTCTATGAAGAAACTTAAGGAGGTAACATTTGGCTCAAATGTAAAAGTCATTGGAAAGAATGCATTCAGCAACTGTAAGAAGTTAAACAAGATTAGCTTTAAGAATGTTACAACAATTGGTAACGATGCGTTTGCCGGCTGCAAGGCCCTTAAGAAGCTTACAATAGGTAACAAGGTAACTGTTATCGGAAAAAATGCATTTAAGAAGTGCTCAAAACTTGAAACAGTAGTAATTGGAAAAGCAGTTAAGACAATAAGTTCTAAGGCATTTATAGGAGATAACAAGATTAAGAAGATTACATTCAAAGGTAAAAAACTTAAGACTGTAAAGAAGGATGCATTTAGCAAGAAAGCAAAGAAAAATATTAAGTCTAAGAAGACTAAACTTAAAGGAAATAAGAAAGCCATTAAGTTGTTTAAGAAGAAACTTAAAATTAAATAATTAAAAAGTAATTAAAGAGTAATTAAAGAGGCTGGCTTTTTAAGAGATGGACATGTCATGTATGTCTTGTATTCTGCGAAAAGGTAGCCTCTAATAAGTTTATTAAGAGGGAGATAAAATGAAAAAATTAGCAGTTTGTTTACGAGGTATGCATATGTCAAAGATGGGAAGACCAAAATCAGACAATAACAAAGATAAAATTGTTGCTGTAAGGCTTACAGAAGAAGAACATCAAAGACTTACAATGTATGCCCAAAAACATTCTTTGAAAATTTCAGATGTACTAAAGAATGGATTGTACGAAGTGCTTAACAAATAGATGCAGATAACAACAAAAGAAAGCTTGGGTGGCTACCAATTGGCTACCACTTGAGCGGTTAATCACATTAATATACATAAATGGGGTTAAAATTGATGCAAAAAAAACATTATAACAAGATATGGTCCGCATACAAGACGTTAGAAAATGCGGAGTTTGAATAACGGACTAAAATGCCGAAAGCCTGTATTTATGCGGGTTTCCGGCATTTGTTTTATCAAATGGCTCTAGTTTGGCTCTATTTGTGGGCGGGATAAGGGTTGCGAAAGCACTGATGGAGAAATAAAGACATAATGGTAAGGAAAAAGTGATATATGCATCTTGGAAGCACAGGAATACTGAAAATTATAAGTTCAGCTGGAACAAAAAGTATGTTATTTACTGGAGAATTCAGGGGATCTGTGGGGAGTAATTGCGGGAAAAAAGGAAAAAGCGTATAATGCAAGAAAATAATGTTTTCACAGTGTAAAATAGAGGAGAGAACTATCATGCAGAAAATACTGATTGTAGAAGATGATACAAATATCAATAATCTGCTTCAGGAAGCATTATCCAAAGCAGGCTATTCCTGTGAGCAGGCGTTTTCCGGAACTGAGGCAAAGCTGCTTTTGAATATGCAGGAGCATAGCTATGCACTGGTGTTGCTGGATTTGATGTTGCCGGGAATTACAGGAGAAGCAGTTCTGGAGGAAATACGGAAAAAGGGAAATCTTCCGGTTATTGTTTTGACTGCGAAAGATAGCTTGGATGAAAAGGTAAAGGTTTTAACTAGTGGGGCTGATGATTATATAACGAAACCTTTTGAAATCAGAGAGGTACTGGCAAGAATTCAGGTACAGCTTCGTCATACAGAAGAAAAGGAAATAAAAGAATCTAACCTTTCGTTCAGAGAGATGGTATTGAACAAAGCTACTTTTCAGGTCAGCATTGGTGGAAAAATACTTCCTAAGATAACAAGACAGGAGTTTGCGATTTTAGAATTACTGCTCAGAAATCCGAAGCAGGTTTTCAGTAAAGAGGACATTTTTGAATATGCGTGGGACGAACCATATATGGGTGAAACAAAAACTCTGGATGTACATATAAGCAATATTCGTAAAAAGATAAAAACAGTTACATCTGAGGAATATATTGAAACAGTCTGGGGAATCGGTTATCGTCTTCATCTATAATCTTTACTCTTTTTTTACTATTTATTTGCGTTTGATTAGGATTATTCCTTTATGATAAATGCAGATAAGAAAAAGGAGATGAAAAACTTGAGCGAAATGTTATTGGAAACAAGAAATTTGACTAAGCAATATGGACACCATAAAGCTGTGGACAGTGTCAATATGCATATTAAAAAAGGTGCTATTTATGGTTTTATCGGTCGGAATGGAGCTGGGAAGACAACTTGTCTGAAGATGATCAGTGGACTTTCCAAGCCAACTTGTGGAGAAATCGAGATGTTCGGATACAAGGGAAAGGATTTGCAAAAAGTTCGATCACGGATAGGATGTCTGATTGAGGCACCGGGACTTTATGGAGATATGACTGCATATGAAAATCTGAATATCAAATGCAAGCTGTTTGGAATAAAGAAAAAAAGTTATATTGAAGAAATATTGAGAATTATCGGTCTGGAGGATGTGGGAAAGAAAAAAACAAAACATTTTTCACTTGGAATGAAACAGCGTTTGGGAATTGGTCTTGCTTTGGTTGGAGAACCAGATTTATTAGTTCTTGATGAGCCAATCAATGGATTGGATCCACAGGGTATTGCAGAGATCCGGGATACGATTCAGAGACTTCAGAAAGAGAAGAATATGACAATATGCATTTCCAGTCATATTCTTGAGGAATTATCGAAGATTGCTACTGATTATGGAATTATTCATAATGGAAGTTTATTACAGGAAATTACAAGAGAAGAATTAATAAGAAGATGCAGTGAACGGATAGAGTTGACATTGGATCATCCGAAACAGGCGATTCCGGTGATGGATTCTATGGGATTTACCAACTATCAGGTAACAGATAAAGAGCATATTCATATTTTTGAACGATTGAATGAAAGTGCAGCGTTGAATATGGAACTTGCAAAGTCAGGAATTCCGGTAAAAGGGATTTCCATAACCAGTGAAGAACTGGAAACTTATTTTCTGAATCTGACGGGAGGTGCGGATCATGCTTAATATAATAAAAATGGATTTATACCGGATGCTTAAAACCAAAAGTATGTATGTAATCTGGATCGTACTGGCAGCAATATTATTGATTTCAACATCTTTATGCAAGACAGATTATGAGCTTTTGACTGAAAAGGATGCCATGAAACAGGAGCAGGTTACTGAACCTACTGTGGATAATATTAATGTGGGAATGATGGTAACGCTGCCTACGGAGCCGGGAGAAAAGGTGACGGTATATGATATCTTTTTTGCCAATTCCCAAGGAAAATTGTATGCACTGCTTTTGGTAATTTTTACTGTTCTGTTTTCAACAGCGGATATCAGTAGCGGATATATTAAGAATATAGGAGGTCAGGTTAGAAATAGAGGAACTCTGATTTTTTCCAGGGCAATTGCCTTGGCTGTCTTTACGGTACTGACAATGGCAGGTGCATTCTTATTTCAGGCAGCGGCGAATGGTATTGTTTTCGGGGAATTGGAATGGGGAAATACAAAGGCAATTTTATCTTATTTTGTGACTGAACTGGCTCTTCATTATGCACTTGTGCTGATTTGTATGGCGATTGCAATTATTTTGAAAAATAATGTAATCAGCATGGTCATTGCTGTCTGTCTTAGCATGAATGTAATGACTATTGTGTATGGGGTGATCAATAGTGCTATTCAAAAAATAGGAATTCAGAATTTCCAGATTTATAAGTATACGATAACAGGAAAATTATCACTGCTTCCTATGAATCCGAGTGGAAATGAGTGTTTGGCGGCATTTGGTGTGGCAATAGTGTTCATCGTTATGATGATATCAGTAAGCAGCGTTGTTTTTCAAAAGAGGGATATTTAACGGATGTATATCGTAATTGGGATATTAGCAGGAATTATTATCTTACAATTTATTATTATGTGGAAATACCAGCGGAAGGTGAAAGACATCTGCCGCCAATTGGCGTTTATGATGAAACATGACAGTAACATGTTGATTAACCATGAATTTGATGTGGGTGGAATAGGAAAGCTTTCTGACAAGTTGAATGAGCTTCTGGAATTGCGAAGAAAAGAGAAGCAGCATTATCAGGAGAAAGAAGCTCTGATTGCGGACACTTATACAAATCTTTCTCATGATATCCGCACACCACTGACATCTTTGGACGGATATTTCCAGCTAATGGAAGAATGTGAAAATATAGAGGATCAGAAACGTTATTTAAGCATTATCCACGAAAGAATTCATAGTCTGAATGAAATGTTGGAAGAACTTTTTATGTTTACAAAGTTAAAAAACGAATCTTACAGTTTGGAATTGACATTGTGCTGTATGAACCGGATTTTGAAAGAAACAGTTTTTTCATACTATGATGAATGGGTAAGAATGGAAATTCAGCCGGATATTCAGATTACGGAAGAACAGTTGTATATACATGGAAACAGGCAGGGACTCCGCCGTGTTATCCAGAATGTGATAAAAAATGGGCTGGATCATGGAGAAAAGAAGATTAGCATTGTGTTGGAACGTGATCAAAATCAGGCGGTGCTTAGAATCAGCAATCAGGTTACACATCCAGAACAGATTAATATAGATCAGGTATTTGAGCGGTTTTATAAAGCAGATGTTGCCAGAAGTAAAACATCTACTGGATTGGGACTATCTATTGCAAAGGAGTTGGTTAGTCGGATGGATGGAGAGATTGAAGCAAAAATAGAAAAAAAAGAGTTTATTGTTGAAATGAACTTTCCGATTGTAACCGATGCTAAATAGTATTTTGCGACGTAGAGGGATAATCAATAATTTTTATTTATCCTTGCAGAAGCATTAGCTCTTATGTTAGGGTAATGATACTGCTAAGTCTTTAATTGAGGAATTGAAGCAGAGGTATCCAAGAAAACCAGCATTGTTGGATGAATTGGAGAAGGTGGAGAAGAAATTGTAATTTAAATAAAATACTGGAATTTTAGCATAGTCTCACCAGTCTCAAATCATTATGAGACTGGTGAGACGTAGATGAGACTAACTCCAATAAAATGCTCCTTCAATTTGGGAAATCAATTAATTTCATTCATAGCATCCACATAATCCTGTAATCCATTAGGTTTACAAGCCAATTCTGCATACAGCAGAGGATTCTCCTGTGCCAGCCGATATAGATACGCGATATCATCGGGTGTATCAAGTAAGACAACGGAATTGCTTTTTTCACAACTGATAGTAAGAGGTGTGCCAGTATATGTATCATTTATGGCATGTGAGGCGTTTTAAGTCTGTTTTGTTACATTAGAAATCTATAACTTTTTGTTGATTTTTTGTGATAACCTGCATATAATAAGTACTAACAGAACCCAACACGCCTCTCAACGATGCGGACCACGTTGGGTCTTTTAATTTTAAGGAGAAAATATTTATATGGGGGAATTAAAAAAGCACCAGCCTCCTATGACAATTGATGAACAGGTCGAAAATTTGAAAAATATTGGATTGATTGTCGATGATGAGGAGTATGCAAAGAAAATATTAAATGATATTTCATATTTCAGATTAATAAAGGCATACAGCCTTAATTTAAAGTCGAAAAATGGATGCTATAATAAGCAGACTACATTCAAAGAAATAGTGGATTTATATTTGTTCAATTCAAATTTTAGACAGCTTATTTTTCCGGAAATAGAAAAAGTAGAGATCAATGTAAGGTGCAGATTAGCCAATTTTTTTGCTGAACAATATGGTGTTTTGGGGTATTTGCAAGCAGAGAATTTTTCTAATGAAAATTACCACGCACAGTTTCTGGAAGATATAAAAGAAGAAGTTAGACGAAATTCCAAAGCCCCATTTGTGCGTAATTTTAAGGAAAATTATGAAGGCGGTAATCTGCCTATCTATGCATTGGTTGAGGTTTTTAGTTTTGGAACATTGTCAAAGTTTTATAAGAATATGCTTAATAAGGATAAAAAGGCGATAGCAAAGACATTTGGTGTGGGTTATACATATTTTGAAAGCTGGTTAGAGAGTATATCATATGTAAGAAATATTTGTGCACACTATGGACGTATATATAATGCTAAATTATCCAAAACACCTATATTATATAAGGAGTATACTCAGGTAGGAATAGGCAATAACAGGATTTACGGAGTACTTTTATGTTTGAAGTATTTGTTGAAAGATGATGATCATTGGAATTTATTTGTAGATAAAATTGAGTTATTATTTGATAAATATCCATGCGTGCAGATTAGTACAATGGGTTTTCCAGAAAATTGGAAAGTATTGCTTGAGCATTAAAAGGTAGTAGGGCATCGAATTTCCCTATTTATGGTGTAGAGTAATACATGGATGTGGACAAGAATATACAAATGATAATCAGGAGGTTTTTTTATGGATAAACACATAGAAAAAGCAATGCAGTTAAGAAGTAATGCGATGTGTCCGAACTGTGCGGAAACGATAATGATGACCTATGCAGAGGAGCTTGGTTTGTCGGAGAGTCAGATGAAGGCACTTGGTACAAATTTTGGCGGCGGAATGAAGTCAGGCAGTACATGTGGAGCTGTGACAGGAGCGCTTATGGTACTCGGAGCACTGGGAATCTCAGATCCTCATATCGTAGGAGAGTTCCAGAGAAAGATGAAAGAGAATCATAATGGTATGATAAATTGCTTTGATCTGTTAAGAGCGAATGCACAGGCGGGCGGTCAGAAGAAACCACATTGTGACGGTATGATCAAAGAAGCCATTGAACTGATAGAAGAATATAGGTAATACCCTGGGAGGAGAAACATTATATGAGAGGAAAACGAGGACTTTTACTAGCCGTAGTTATTTTATTAGTATTCGGTATATTTGCATTTCAGGGAGCCGATATAGAGACTTATGCAAAAGGTACAACTTCGAAATGGACGGTAACTACGAGTAAAAAAACTTATGCTTATACAGGAAAGAAAATTAAACCGAAAGTTACAGTGAAGTATAAGGGGAAGAAATTAAAACCGAAGAACTATAAGGTTACATATCCTAAAAAGCCCGTCAAACCGGGTAAGTACAAAATTAAAGTTACCTTAAAAGGCAAATATAAAGGTAAAAAATTAAAAGGAAGCAAAACCATAGAATATAGCATAGCGGTTCCTGCGGTAAAAGGTCTGAGTGGCACAATTAAGAGCGGTGAGTATTATGGGGATGCTTTATGCTTTAGCTGGGATAACAATTCGGCTATGAATATCGATGGATATGACATAGAAGTAAAAAATAATGGGAAAAATGGAAATAAATTAACAAAGAAGAAAATAGAAGCTTATTATAGCAACTACAATGTTGAGATTTATGAATATGGGACGACATATACATTCCGCATACGTTCCTATAAGAAAATAGGCGGGAAAAAATATTATTCCAAATGGTCTAAAGTAACGAAAAAGGTACCGGTACCAGATTATCATATGACTACTAAGACAGTAAATGGGATAGAGCTTGCATACAAGCAGGACGCATTTACATTCTTTAAATATACCGGTTATTCGAGTTATGATGGCGATGTAAAGGACAGAACTTCATAGAATTTTGCACAGTGCTATTTTCCGATCTTTATTAAGCAGAAGCTGAAGGATAATTTTATAATTCATACAGAATATAATGAAAAATGTGGATTTAGCAGTTTTTCACATTCGCAATACATTCCGAACAGAAAAGATGTTCAAGTAGCAACAAATATATCGGTGACATATTATAATGAAATGCCGGTTGAAGATAAAATGCAGCAGGCCCTTTATAAGCAGGGCTATGTTGGATACATACTTGTAAATGTAAGCTGTCTGCTGGATAAAAAACAATCGGTAGATGTGTATTTTGGTGATACGAAGGTTGTAACATTGGTGCCGAATGGATTTTCAAATTCTGTAGAATATAACCGTAAAAAATATTGGGAATATGATCCGTTTTTAGAGCCTGTGTATAACTATGATAGAGAGGTGCGTTTGAAAGGTATTTTAAAAGATGTTGCCCAATGCGCACCCGATATGACAGATTATGAAACATATACGGCACTTAAATATTGGATACAAAATCACACCTATACGGAGTACTCATGCTGGGGTGCGGCAACAGTGGCAAATGCTATGATGGAGCTTGGTTATCCATACATAATACTGTCTTGTTCGTATGATGGGAAGGATGGACTTTATAACGACTACAGCCGATACTATTCTCCTGCAAGTAAAATCGCACATGATTCGGCTGGACATATGATAACATTGATTTTTATGGAGCCGGGCAAATATGTAAGGTGCGAGGTTCAGGGCTATGGATTTGGCAGTTCAGAATTTAAGTTTGATCCTACAGGATGGCAGAGACCTGTTAACAGCACATTAACTTCCGCATCAGCTGAGTTTGGGTTAAATGAATATAATACGATCGAAGAGTTAATGAAGGGTGATTATTATGTAGATATCAACAAGTATGATCCATATGACTGGCATACATGGTCTTCTCATTTAGAGTAAAATGCAAAGTCGCCAGATGCCTGCAGAAATGCAGGTGTCTGGCGACTTTGCAGTATTAAATAATATATTGTGGATGAAAAGAGATTTACGGATGTACATTTATTTGGACATGATAGTTGCTAATATAAAGCCATGAAGACAGGGACATTCATAAGCAACAAGATATAATGAACGCAAAATTATTTGCTCGCAAGGATGTTGATTTTGCGGAATGCATTGAGTGAGCTATGCTCACGATATAATATATGATCAGAAAGGAGTCGGTATATATGAAGGATATGTATTTTACAATTACAGGATGTAATCATTATCTGGGAAATGAATTTATGGAAAAGGGTATGAAGGTGAAATTGAAAAAGGAACCGGACAATGAGTTTGATTCAGAAGCAATTATGGTGCAGATCAAAGGCATTGGTAAATGTGGTTATGTTGCAAACAGTCCATTTACTGTCAAGGGTGAGTCTTTAAGTGCCGGTCGGTTGTATGACAGGATTGGTAAAACAGCCAAGGGCAAGATTATCGCGGTTATTGATGGCGGTGCAATTTGTAAGATTGTGGAGGATGGAATAAAATAATTTATGAGCAAAAGGCAGCTAATCAGAACTACCAAAGAAGCTATTATTTCATAGTCCCTAAAGCGCTGATTTCTGTCTCCCCTCCACCTTCTTCATATGTCTTACATACACGATAAACAGTGCACATCCGGTAAATATCCATGAAGCCACATATACATTCAACAGCCAGTCAAATGTTGATCGCAGGCGGAAGACCGTGCCAAGCCAGATCAGACGGAAAACAACCGTTCCTAAGATGGTGAAGATTGCAGGTTCTACTGATTTGCCCATACCACGGAGAGCGGCACTTTCAACCTCGTAAGTAGTGGTCAGACCTTCCAGTGAGCAGACATGATACATACGGATCAAAGCATAGGCAGCGACTGCTGTACTTTTTGTGTAGATTCCGACGAAAAAGTCACTCCATACGATAAAGATAACTGCGAGAATCTCTGTGAAGACAATGCCAAACAGCATGTTTAACCAGAACACTTTCTTGCAGCGTTTGATGTTTCCTGCGCCATAGTTCTGGCTGGTGAAGGTGACCGTTGCCTGTGCAAATGCATTTGCAATGTCATAGGTAAAATATTCAAAATTAAGCGCAAGAGAAGAACCTGCGATCGCAAATTTGCCAAATGAATTAATACCACTCTGGATAAAAACATTCGAGATCGAGAAAATGGTTCCCTGGATACCGGATGGAATACCGATCTGAAGGATCTTGCGCAGATATGGGCGTACAATCTTCATCCGGTTGAACCGGAATGCAAACTCATCATCTCTGCGGTAAAGATATACCATGACCATAACAGCACTGATAACATTAGAGATTACAGTGGAAATGGCAACACCGGCAACACCCAGATGAAAGCAGATGACGAGAATCAGATTCAGGATGACATTTACGATACCGGAGATGATAAGATAGAACATTGGTCGTCTGGTATCACCGAAGCTTCGCAGAATGGCAGCTCCAAAATTATAAACGGTCATAAACGGAATGCTTAAGAAATAGATGCGGATATATAACAGTGCTTCGGCAAGAACACCGGACGGTGTACCGGATAATTCCAGAATGATCCGGGCAGAGGCAAAGCCGAGGATCATAAGCCCAAGTCCGAGGATTGTGCCAAATGTCAGGATCGTATGTACCATATCGTTGATCTTGTCACGCTGTTTCTGACCGATCAGATTAGCGAGGACGGCATTTGGTCCCACAGCCAGACCGACGATCAGGTTGACAAAGATGCCGACCAGAGCCACACAGCTTCCGACTGCAGCGAGCGCATTATCTCCGGCAAATCTGCCGACGACAGCGACATCTGCGGAGTTGAATAATTGCTGTAAAATGCTGCTGAATGCAAGTGGCAGTGAAAAAAGGATCAGCTTGCCAACTAATCCCCCGTTTAACATATCCATTTCTTTTGACTTTATCGTTTTCATATCTATAATCCCAAAGTAGTATTTTGAAATGTTTATTTCACACATTAGAAGCAGAATCTATTTAAACACCATCGACAAATGTCGTCAAGACGGATATTATAAAAAATATAAATTTTTCTGTAACGTTTTTCCGGGAGCGTTGTCATATAAGTGATGGGAGGTGAATAAGCAAATTGGTACCAATAGAAGAAATTTACAATAACTATTATACAGACTTGTATCGGTATGTTTTCGCGTTAAGCAAAAACGCGCATATAGCGGAAGATATTACGCAGGAGACATTTATGAAAGCCATAAAGGCAGTAGACCGATTCAAGGGTGACTGCGATATACGCGTGTGGTTGTGCCAGATTGCAAAGAATACTTACTTTACTTATGTGAAAAAACAGAAACGGGAAACGACTGAACCGGATGAGACGCTGACAGAACGGGTTTCGGATCACGATTTTGTCAAAGATACCGTGGACAGGGAACAGGCGATGAAGATTCATCAACTGGTTCATAACCTGAGTGAACCGTATAAGGAAGTATTCAATCTGAGAGTATTTGGCGAACTGCCATTTCGGGAAATTGCAGTAATATTTGGAAAAACAGAGAGCTGGGCGCGAGTGACGTATCATCGTGCAAGGCTGTTGATCATGAATGAAATGGAGGAATTATCTTGAAAAAAGAATGTGAAATGATAAATGATCTGCTTCCTTTATATATAGATGGGGTTTGCAGCGAAGAAAGTAAAAAATTAGTAGAAGAACATATGAAGACCTGCGATTCTTGCAGAAAAACTGCGGAGCAGATGAAGTCAGACCTTGCCTTGCCGATGAAGGACAGTACGGATGTAAAAGGATTTCGTAAATTTGTAAATAAAAAGGTCTGGGGACGGGCTTTGATCGTTATTGTGATATTTGCTGTTTTGTGGGTAGTCGGTAACTGGGCGGTTACTTCACACTGGTCGGAGGTATGGCCGGAGATCAGTGCAGAGGGTATTCAGGAAAATGTGGAAGTAGTCGAGATGGATGGAGCGCTATATCTGCATCAGTCTGCTCTCTTAGGAAGCGGACAGATCGTGACGATCAGTACAGGAGAGGAACTGGAAAATGGAATTGTAAGATTTTATCTCGGTGAACAGGGACTGACTTCCCTTGATCCAACCGGTCAGAGCAGATCATGGCAGTTGACAGAGAGCTATCATGCACTTGGTGGACACCGGGAAGGTGCCACTATAACATCAGCATTTGCATCCGGTGATGAGGAAGAGACAGAGAGTTTGCCGGTGATCCGGAAGGTAGTTTACTGTCATAAGGATGGAACAGAAGTAACTGTTTTATGGGAAGAAGGACAGGAGCCTAAGATTTTAGAGGCGCAGAAATAATTTCATATTTGGCGAAAGTCAGCATAGAAAGCGGTCTTTGAGAATAATTTTATTCTACAGACTGCTTTTTTCTATATTAGAAAAGTTTTCCTTGTAAAGTAAAACAAGGGGTGCACTTCATGGTAAAAAAGTTAATTGATTGGAAATTCCTATTG